>Ga0247836_1000524_pt1 | contig 70747 bp, 61 predicted proteins | sample LaCruzMarch2015__4_FD_187116 | JGI IMG/M metagenome (GOLD analysis project Ga0247836, IMG submission 187116) | Freshwater microbial communities from meromictic Lake La Cruz, Castile-La Mancha, Spain - LaCruzMarch2015_14m | ecosystem: Environmental > Aquatic > Freshwater > Lake | place: Spain... | reverse complement strand
TTGTTTAGCCACATACGCCGCGCCGATCGCCGTACCAGCACCGGGCTTGTTTTCAATAATGACAGGCTGACCCCATTGCGCAGTCAGCTGCTTGGCGAGTTGACGGGCCACAATGTCGTTCGAGCCGCCGGGCGCGAAAGGGACAACAAGCGTGACAGGTTTTTCAGGAAAAGCCGCCCAGGCTGAGCTGACGGCCAGGGCAGAGAGACAAATGAGTTGCTTGAACAATAAACCGGTCATGTTTTTCATTTCAATTCCCCTGAAGTTTGCTCAACAATGCCGTCAGACTTGACACCTCGTGCGCGTCCAGTGCGAGCGAATGCTCAAGGATTTGATTGCGCAGTGATTCTGGTTGAGCAAGTGTGTTTTGTGTGAATTTTCTGATGAAATCTTCATCACTTGCCGGATTTTCTGGTTCGCCTTTTGAGAGTGGCACTTGCGTTAAAAACTGTTTGCCCGAAGTGGTCCTCAATGCAATATCCGCGCCTCGCTCTCTGGGGTAAGCGTCTGCCCAGCGCGCATTGGCAGAGCTCGTCACACGCGTAGCGAGCTGTTGAATCTCTTGATTTTGAACGGTCTCAACAGAGTAGCGTTCTTCACCCGCGTCACCATAAAATGCTGCCATGGCACAGGAGGAGGCAAGACTAAATTTTGCAGCTTCAGCGGTCTCTGGCGCTGATTGCGTGCCGCAAAAACTAATGGCAACCGGATAGGTGGTGATATTGAGTGCTTCGATGTCTTGATAGGACAAGTGTTCTTTGCGCATGATGTCTAGCAAGCCATCGATGGCAGGGTGGATATGCCGACATGCCGCATGAAACTTGATGTACTGACCCATAATGAAAAAGTCTGAGCCGAGATTGTCGAGCAGGCCGTCAGTATTGACGCTGTCGGCCATTGCCTTAAACATTCCTTTTTCACCCTCGAGCGCCGTGAGGGGGCCTTTGGCACCACGTTTGGCCAACTCAATAGACAAGACACCAGCCATCGCGGCCTTGCCAGGATGCAGAGGCTTGACCATTGCGCCATCATTCAAGATTTCAAGTAACCCTGCCCCTTGCAGTGCAGCCATGCCGAGTGCGCTCGCCATCTGCGAAGCATTGAGCTTTGCAAGCACGCCACAGGCTGCTGCAGCACCCAGCACACCGAGGGTGCCCGTCGTGTGAAAACCTCGGGCTAAGTGTGACGGATTCATCGCCTTGGCGATACGATTGACAATTTCGTAGCCACACACAATAGAGAGAATGAGTTGTTTGCCGTCCAGCTTGAGGGACTCTGCGAGAGCAAGGGCAGCAGGAATGACAGCTACGCCCGCGTGAACGCCGCCATAACGAAAGCCATCGTCCATATCAAGGGCATGACCCGCAACGCCATTACCTAACGCAGCATGGATAGCCGGGACTTTTCGCGCCGAACCCATCAGTGTTGCTTGTTCAACGCCCTCCAGACTTTGGAGGTAATCAATCGTCATGCGTGGGAAGTCCATCTTAAGCCCAGCGATGGATACGCCTAGGTAATCAACAATCAGTAGTTTGGTTTTTTGGACGACCTCGGGTGGTAACTGTTCAAATCTTGCGTTTGAAAAGTATTCAGCAAAGCTCTCAAGTATTGTTTTCATTTTTAGGCTCCCTTGTTGATTAGATGGCTCAGGTTAAAACTGGACGTCGCTCAAATGACGCCTTCGGCTTTGAGTGATTGCATCTCCTCTTCACTCAGACCCAGTTTGTCACCATATATTTCTTGATTATGTTGCCCCAAAGACGGACTGGCAACTGTTTTTACACGCTCTGCACCATGAATGATGAGCGGACTGGCCGGCAAAACAATACGGCCGAGATCCGGGTCATCAAACCACTCAAGCTGTCCCCGCTCATGCATATGCGGGTCGTTCATGACTTCAATGAGATCGCGAACGGGCGCTGCGGGAAAACCAAACTTTTTACTGAGAGTGAAGAGCTCGTTTCTCGTGATGGAACGTGTCCACGCTTCGACAAAGTCATCGGTGCGTTTGATATTTTCTACGCGAACTTTGTTGGTTGAAAAGCGGTCATCATGAATCAAGTCCTCCTTGTTCATGGCTTTAAGAATCTTGATCCAGTGATCCTCTGTGGCGCACACAATCGCAATATGTCCATCCTTGGCCTCATAGACGTTATAAGGCGCAAGTGCCAAGCCGCCATGCCGGTTGCCCACACGCTCAGGAATTTTTCCTTTGCTGCGATAGACGAGACCAATATTTGAAGCGAGTGTTGGATAGGCTGTCTCTTGCATAGAGACTTCAACGAGTCGACCTAACCCTGTTCTGGTGCGTTCAAACAGCGCCGTGATGATGCCTGCATACAGATGCACGCCACTTAAAAAGTCAATAAATGAAGAGCCCGAACGCAGCGGAGGACCGTTGGGATAGCCAGTGACACTCATCGCCCCTGAAGACGCCTGAATCGTGACGTCCATCGCTTGATTGTCTTTATCAGGACCAGAGAGTCCAAAGCCGGTTCCAGAGCCATAAATCAATTTCGGATTGATTTCGTGCAGCACGTCCCAGCCTAAACCTAAGCGATCCATCACACCAGGGGTGAAGTTTTCAACCAAAATATCTGCATCAAGAATCAAGCGCTTTAAAAGCGCTTTACCTTTCGCAGTTTTTAAATTCAGCGTAATGCCCATTTTGTTGACGTTGAGCATCGCCATGGGTAAGGAGGCCCCGCCACTCACCTTGGCGCGAATCCTGGAGGGTTCGCCCATAATGGGTTCGACCTTGATGACGGTCGCGCCGGCTTTTGCCATCAAAAATGTTGCATAGGGACCTTGATAGATCTGCGTGAGATCAATGACGGTGATGCCGTCCAGAGGCTTGCTACCTGATTGACTTTGGGGGGCGGTGATCATCAACTTACCTGACAGTTTTCAAAATCTTTTTGGCAATCGACATACGATGCACTTCACTTGGACCTTCGTAGACACGCATCACACGTGCTTTCTGCGCCATCAAATGCAGAGGAAGTTCTTTGGTCACACCCATCGCGCCAAAGGTTTGCATCGCATGGTCGAGCACTTCGGTTGCCAGTTCGGTCGCATAAACCTTGATCATTGAGGCTTCTGTGCGAATGTCTTGACCAAGGTCCATTTTACGAGCGGCATCGCGCACCATTAAGCGGCATGCGTGCATTTTCATGACCCCGTCCGCGATCCACCACTGAATGGCTTGTCGATCTGCAAGGAGCGCGCCAAAGGTCGTGCGTTGTTTCGCATGCGAGCTCATCATTTCAAGCGCACGACGGCACATGCCGATACACCAGGCGCCCATTTGTAGGCGACGAATATTTAGGCGCAGCTGCATGGGGGCAAACCCTTCGCCAATTTCACCGAGTACGTTTTCAGCAGGGATGCGGCAGTCTTCAAAGGCGAGCTCATACGTTCTGTGTCCTGCCAGCATTGGGATCTCGCGCAAAATATTAAAGCCTGGTGTCCCTTTGTCTACGATAAACGCAGTAATACCCTCATGGCGTTTGCCTTGACCCACGCGCGCCATCACAACGGTGAAGTCCGCTTTTTTCATGCGGCTCACCCAGATTTTTCGACCGTTGATGACCCATGAGTCACCGTCACGTTCCGCACGTGTAATCATTCCTGTTGGATCGCCACCCGCATTGGGCTCAGAAATCGCGATTCCAGATTTTGCAGTGCCTGCCGCATACGGCTCGAGATACTTGATCTTTTGGCTCTCGGTGGCTGCTGCCATCAGCATATGCAGATTGGGCGAATCTGGTGGAAAGGTAAAGGGCGTGACGGTGCGACCGATCTCTTCGTTGAGTGCCATGAGCGTGACGCTTGAAAGGCCTGCGCCGCCATACTCCTCCGGTGCGTCTAATGCCCAGAGTCCGAGTGCTTTGCATTTTTCAAGCAGAGGGGTTTCCTCTTCTTTTGTCAGGGCGAGATGTTCGCCTCTGATCTCACGCTCGAGCACGGCTGCCTCTAAAGGCATCAGTTCTTGATCGACAAATTTAGCGACCAAATCTTGAATCATTACTTCATCGCTATCGAGCCCATCAGCACACGCTTGCAAGTCCATTTACTTCTCCAGCTGTCATCAGATATGGTGAGAAAAAGATCATGACTTATCATATCAAAAATAGAAGGCGTGTCTGTTTTCAAATCTGGGGTTGTTGTATGGTGATTAAAAAGAAGGAGCCTGGCGTCGCGGCAGTCAATCGGGCGCTCTCCATCCTCTTAGCCTTTGAAAAGAGTGTCGAGGGGATGACGCTGGCAGAAATCTCCGCTGTGACGGGGCTCTACCACAGTACGATTTTGCGCTTATGTGCGTCACTGGAACATGCTGGTTTTATCAATCGGCTGGATGACGGACGGTTCATGCTGGGCGCCAAGCCCTTTTACTTGGGGATGCTTTATCAAGAAACGTTTCGGATTTGGGACTACGCAGCCCCAGTCTTGAGAGCGCTAGTGCGAGATACCAAAGAAACAGCGGCCATTTATATTCGCGAGGGCAATGACCGGGTTTGCCTGCACAGAATGGCGCAGCCCAGAGCGGTCCGCATGCATGTAAGGGAGGGCGAGATTGTGGAGCTAGACAAAGGGGCGGCCGGAAAGGTCTTGTTAGCGTTTGCTGGTGAAAAGGGTGAGCGTTTCGACCTGATTAGACAGAGTTTCTACTCAGTTTCTCTTTCAGAGCGCGGGTCTGAAGCGGCCGCGATTGCTTGCCCGATTTTCGGACCCAAACAGACGCTTATTTGCGCTATCTCGTTGGGCATGCCGGTGTTTAGATTTGACCGGAAAGTCTTTAAAGAATTTCTTCCCTTGGTGATGGCGGCCGCAGCGGCTATCACTAAAAAATGTGGCGGTGATCACACCGTATTTTCACCGCCTTACAAACATATGACAAAGGTAAGTTTTGCCACTCAGAAATAAACGTTGATGCGTTTTAATCCGTGAGCTTGATGTTTCTTTCCTTGGCGACCTTTTGCCATTTATCCAGTTCTTGGTTCATATAGATCCCAAATTCTTTGGCGGACAGCGTGTAGGGCGTTGCGGCTTCCTTTGAAAAGATTTCTTTCATCCTTGGTGATTGTGCGACTTCACTGATGACTTTGTTGAGACGATCAACAATGGCAGTTGGCATATCGGCTGGACCTAACACCCCCCACCACACGTCCACTGAATATCCGGGTATTGCTTGCGCCATCGGGGGGAGATCAGGATAAAAGGGGGAGGGTGTCGAAGTCGTCACGGCGATCGGGCGCACTTGATTTGCCCTTAAGGCTCCGCCAACTGAAGCGGGCGTTGCGATCAGGGCCTCGACACGGCCGCCCACCATATCCGTCAGTGCGGGAGAAATCCCTTTGTAAGGAATATGGGTCATCTGAATACCCGCCATGGAATTCATCAGTTCGGTGCTCAGGTGCGCGATCGAACCGATGCCTGCTGTGGCGTAGTTCACTTGCTTATGACTCGCGTCCTTGATGAGTTCTTCTGTGGACTTGTAAGGAGTATGGTTTGCGACAACCAGCAGTAGGGCTCCTTGAGCCACCATCGCGACGGGCGTGAAGGACGTGCGATGGTTAAAGGGTAGATTGGTATCAACCGCGGCACGGGTCACAAAGGAATTAGAGCTGAAAAGCAGGGTGCCGCCGTTTGGTTTTGCGCGGGCGACCTCGGCCGCTCCCACCACGCCACCCGCACCAGGTTTGTTGTCGACGATGACGGTCGTGCCAAGTTTTGCGCCTAACTGCTCACTCAAGGCGCGGGCAAATATATCATTGCTGCCGCCCGTCGTAAAAGGGACGACGAGTTTGATGCTTGATGGGAGTGTTGGATCGGCAGCCAATGCCGAAGTGCTCAGCATAGCTAAGACTAAGCCTAAACTCGATTGTGCCAGTCGAGCGAAAGTTTTTTTCATATTGTGTCTCTTCGTTTTAGTCGATATGTTTAATTGGGCAGGATATCGCAAATAACATTTCTTTTCGGTAGAATATGATTGTTAGTGTACTTATTGTTAGTGCACTTATTGTCAGGATGGATTCTATGACCCATGTTGTCACTGAAAATTGCATTAAGTGCAAGTTTACAGATTGCGTAGATGTTTGCCCAGTAGACTGTTTTAAAGAGGGGCCTAATTTTCTGGTGATTGATCCGGATGAGTGTATAGATTGCGCTGTATGTATACCGGAGTGTCCAGCGAATGCAATCTTCGCTGAAGAGGATCTTCCCGCGGATCAAAGAAAATTTGTCGAAATTAATGCGGATTTAGCCCAAAAATTCGAAACCATATCCGCGTCGAAATCACCCTTGGAAGGCGCTGAGGATTGGAATGGCAAGCCAGATAAAATTAAATACTTAGAGCGTTAATTTAACTTCATCTGAAGGCTTTGCTTGGATCCTGATCTGTTGCAAAGTCTGGATTTTCGTATGGATTTCCCTGGATATTAAGATCAACAGTCGCAGGGTCAATAGTCGAAGCATTGCTTTTATAGTGTGTCACCATCCCGGGAAACGCAAGTACAACCGCTACCATGATTAACTGGATGATGATAAAAGGAATTGAGCCAACATAAATTTGACCTGTTGTGACCCCTGCGACTTTCTTCCCGGTTACTTTATCTGTGTAATCAAATTTCGGCGCAACAGATCTAAGATAAAAAAGAGCGAAACCAAAGGGCGGATGCATGAAAGATGTTTGCATATTGACAGCAAGCAGAACACCGAACCAAATAAGATCAATGCCCATCTTATCCGCAACTGGACCAAGCAACGGAACAATAATAAAAGCTAATTCAAAAAAATCTAAGAAAAATGCTAAAACGAAAGTCAGGATACTCACAACAATCAAAAATCCTGTTTGACCACCTGGCATGTTAATCAATAGATGCTCAACCCAAAGATCACCATCGACAGCCCTAAAGGTCAAACTAAACACAGTAGACCCTATCAAAATAAACATCACAAAGCATGAAAGTTTGGTCGTTGTATCCATAGCTTGCTTCAGCAATGAAAACGATAGACGCTTCCGGGAAATTGCCATCAGAATTGCACCAACTGCTCCCATCGCACCACCTTCAGTCGGTGTAGCAACGCCGATAAAAATTGTTCCCAACACAAGAAAGATCAAAGCGAGGGGAGGAATCATGACAAAAGTGACGCGCTCTGCGATCTGAGACAGCAGTTGAAGTCTGAAAATTTTATTCAGAAGCGCAATGATGAAAGCTACCGATCCCCATACAAGAACCATCATGACGATACGTTCGTCTATAGGTGCATTATCTGAAATCACCGTCTCACCAAAAACAAATGCAGCCGTGACAGCAATGAGCATCAGTACGCTCAGAGAGCGTGTGCCGGGAGTACCTGTAGGTTCTCTAAATGATCTGGCAGTTTCAGGAATAGCTGGGGCAGAGGAGGGGCGCAGATATGATAAAACGAAGGTGTAAATGACATACGCCAATACTAAACCAAGGCCTGGAAGAAAGGCGCCTCGGTACATGTCACCTACCGATTTTCCCAGTTGGTCAGCTAATACGATTAGGACTAGAGAAGGAGGAATAATTTGTGATAAGGTGCCAGAGGCTGCGATAATGCCTGAAGCGAATCGCCTGTCATAGCCATATCTCAGCATAATTGGCAACGAAATAAGCCCCATCGAAATGACAGAGGCGGAAACAACACCTGTGGTGGCAGCGAGCATCGCGCCGACAAGAATGACGGCAATCGCTAAACCGCCTCTTACTGAGCCAAAAAGCTGACCGATTGTTTCGAGAAGATCCTCCGCCATGCCTGATCGTTCAAGTACAAGCCCCATGAAAGTGAAAAAGGGAATTGCAAGCAAGGTATCGTTAGCAATAATGCCAAATACCCTCTGCGGTAATGCTTGAAATATCGCGGGTGTCATCAGCCCAAGTTCTATACCCACTAGGCCAAATAACATCCCATTTGCAGCGAGAGAAAATGCGACTGGAAAACCCAAGAGCAGTAACAAAAATAATGTTACGAACATGATGGGTGCTAAATTTGCAGTCAAAAACTCGATCATGGAAAACTCATATCCTTGGTGATCGGTCACGATCACTCTTCAACGGATTCAAAGACGGCAAACTGTCGGCTAGAGCACCAACTTTGCTGTTGGACAAGATGTCTTCTGCGAGCATCTCCTCTGAAGATTTTCCTTGCTGTCTCAGGATGGGGTCAGGACAGAATCCTAATAAAAAACCTACACATTTAATTAAATGTGAAATTCCGCTGAGGACAAGAAGTCCAAAACCGACAGGAATCAATAATTTTGCTGGCCATCGAACCAAGCCACCAGAATTTGATGACTGCTCGTTTTGCAAGTAGGCATCGGTAAAAACTGGCCATGACAGCACCATGATAAGAATTGCCATCGGCAATAAGAAGAAAACAACCCCAACAATCTCTATCCATATTTGATGGTGACGAGAGAGTTTTGAGGAAAAAATATCAACTCTGACATGCTCATTCCGAAGGAGTGTGTAGCCAGAAGAAAGAAGAAACATGGCGCCAAAGAGGTACCACTGAAGTTCAAGCCAACCATTTGAGCTGCTGTCAAAGAGCTTGCGAATGATTGCGTTAACGGAACTTATTATCACAACAACAAGGCAGATCCAAATGACGAAGTTGCCCACAACCTCATTCATTCGATCAATGCAACGGGATAGATTCAGTAACAGTTTCATGGCTGAGACTTGATGGAAAATAAAGCACGCAAGCGATCCCAGATAATCCCGAAAAATAATCCGATAGGACGTAAATTTTTCTGGTTGTTCGAGAGTTCACTTCCAGGATTTATAAGTGAATGCTTAATATTTTCAGCAAAGAGTTTTATCATTCGACGTACGAAATCTTTGACCATTCCCGATCTAGAGAATTGCGCGAGAGGTCCTTGTAAACTATACGTCATGTCAATATGAACGCGTGAACTTTGATTGCCGATTGATTCTATCCGGTAACTAATCGTTCCAGAGGCCCGAGATTGACTGAGTCGATCTTGACCGGTCCCATTCAGTATCGCGGTTTTGTTGCTTTCATCTTTTGTCAGTGATGCAAGGCCTTCGAAAGCCGCTTGCATGGGGCCGAACTTGAGGGAGATTCCCCCTTTGACGTGGCCATCTTCAACAGATGTCACATAAGCACCAGGTAAGCATCGTGCGATAGATGGCAAATCTATCATGAGTGTCCATACGTCAGTTGCAGAAAATGGTAAATCAAAGCTTTCTAAAATCTCTGTACCGCTTTGTTGCGGTTTAATCGTCTGAGGAATGAACGATTTGTTTTGGTCATGTTCAGGCACACGAACTTGTTCTCTGCTCGCGCTGATAGCCTCGAAATTTTTGAATGGTGTTGATACCAATGTAGATTGTGGTGCAAGCTTAGATTCATTCAGACTATCACGATGACATCTGAGTTTATCAACGCTCGAATCGGGATTGTTTCTAAGATCTTCAAGGACGGCCAGGATGGCCTCAACAATACCGACATATCCCGTGCAACGACAGAGATTACCTGAAAGTTCTGCCCTGACGATGCGCTCAGATGCGTTTGGTATTCGTAAAACAATGTCTCGAGCCGTTGCCAGCATTCCAGGAGTACAGTAGCCGCACTGTAAAGCGTGATGAATTGAAAAAGCAATACGGAGTCTGTTCATCACGGGATCATTGTCATAACCCTCGATCGTCGTAACGGACTTTCCTTCGCAAGCCACGGCATATGTGATGCATGAGCGAACGGGCTGTCCATCAAGTAAGACCACACAGGCACCACAAACACCGTGCTCGCAACCTAAGTGGGTGCCAGTCAAATTTTCTTTTTCGCGAAGAAAATCACCAAGATGCGTTCGGGCAGAAACCTCATGAGTCACATGGCGTTCATTGATTTTTAGCGATAAACGCTTAGTCATGTTCGCACCTCGATATTGAATGCTCGATCTAGGCAACGACAGATGACAGTGACGAAAAGTTTTTGATCGAGCATATCCAATGCTGAAAGATCGCTGGAGACATGTTCGGCAACAGTTTCTCGACGAATGGAGTCCCAGCCATCGCTGGCAACGAGGTTGGCTAAGCGAATGAGTGATTGTGGCGCACCATCCAAGGCCCCTACAACGATATTTGCCACTTTACTTGAGGAGTCAAAATATGCGGCACAACTTGCATCCGCGAATTCGCCGATCTTTCTGCAGAATTTGAAATATCCCCATTTGGTCTGCTCCCTTATCAATGGGATATGGATCGCAGTGATGATCTCATCTTCTGAGAGCACGGTGGTGTAAGCGGCCAACATAAATTGATTCATCGGAACGCGACGCGCACCTTGCGCAGAGGATATTTCGATTTCAGCGTTCATCGCTGTGGCAGCGAGTATCCAGTCTGCTGCAGGATCAGCATGAGCGATACTACCGCCTAATGTGCCACGTTTTCTCACGGACCGGTATGCGATCGCTGAAGCAACGGACTGCCAAGGGTGCCCCTTTAGCAAGTCAAAGACACCATCTTCGATTTCGGCATGCGTGATCGCCGCGCCGATTCTCAGCATCGAACCTTCTTGAGTAATATTTCTAAGTGTGCTTAATGAGGAAATATCGATGACGGTGCGTGGCCTCGCTAGCCGGAGATTCAGCATGGGACCGAGAGATTGGCTTCCCGCAATGAATTTTGTGTCTGAACGGTTTAAAGTTAAAAGATCAAGCGCATGAGCGAGAGACTCGGCTCTTTCATAATCGAAGCGCGCCGCCTTCACGAAGGACTCCTAACGGAAGACTCTGTGTCGACATTTTGATGATGAATGGCATTGAGGATTTTTCTTGGTGTGACAGGTGTATCTAAAAGCTCTGTAGCGCCAAGTTTTCTAAGTGCATCATTGATCGCGCCGAAAATGACTGCTGGAGGCGCAATCGCTCCACCTTCACCCATTCCTTTCGCGCCGAACTCAGTGTGAGGTGAAGGGGTCTCAAAGTGATCAACTCGAATTTTCGGTGATTCAGAGGCGCCCGGAATCATGTAATCTGCAAAAGTCGATGCCAGAGGTTGTGCATAGTTGTCATAGGGTGTCTCTTCAAACATGGCTGTGCCAATGCCTTGCACAATTCCACCAATCGTTTGTCCCTCAACAACCATTGGATTGACCATTACGCCACAGTCTTCAACACACACATAATCTAGAATTTCTACGCTACCAAGGTCAGGATCGACTGCCACAACCGCGGCATGGGTTGCATAGGTAAAGCACCCTGTATCAACACGCGGTTTGTAGCCTACGGTCGTTTCCAAGCCGGCTGGATCAGCATCGGGCGGTAGTCGTTGAGGACTTATGTACCATGCGTCGGCAATATTCGCGATCGAAATACTTTGATCACCATAAAAAAGAGATGATCCCTTTAAAACTATATTGTCGGCATGTGTGCCCAGGAGGTGAGCGCCTATTTTAAGAACACGATTAAGGAGTATCTTGCTTGCTTTAGCTACGGCGCCGCCAGACATGACAAGTGATCTGGATGCATAGGTCCCGGTAGAAAATGGTGTCTGGCCAGTATCGCCGTGAATCAGACGAATACGGTTGATATCAATTCCAAGTACATCATTGGCAATTTGAGCAAACGTTGTTTCCATTCCCTGACCGTGGGAGTGAACCCCAACTCTGATTTCGAGACCGCCATCAGGTGTAATTTTTACAAAAGCTTGATCAAATCCTGGTATGACGGGTGTACCCCATGCCGCAAAGACTGAGGTTCCATGTGCCGCTTGCTCTGTATAGGTAGCCATACCAAAGCCAATCAATTTTCCGTCTGCTCGCGGTGAAGACTTTTGCTGTTCACGGATCCGATTGATATCGATCATTTCAAGCGCTCGATTAACGCTGGACGGATAGTCACCGCTATCTAAATGCTTGTTTGTTACATTGATATGGGGCATTTGCTCGGGTTTGACGAGATTGTCGAGCCTGACTTCCCAAGGTTCGCGTCCAACCGCACTTGCAAGAGCGTTAATCGTCATTTCAATGGCAAAGCAAACACCTGTTCTAGCGACGCCACGGTAGGGGACAAAGCCGGGTTTATTCGTGGCAACACATTCAGAAATACAACGATATCCTTTGAAGTCATAGGGCCCAGGCAAATTGCCGATTGCTTGTCCTGGTTCTAGGCCAATCGTAAAAGGCCATACAGAATATGCACCCCCGTCAATGGTGATGAGTGCGTCAAGAGCCAGTATTCGTCCTGTCTTGTCGGCATAGACCGTCATATCGTAATGGTGTTCGCGAGTATTCGCACCAGCGATGAGGTGTTCACGTCGATCTTCGATATATCGAAAAGGGCGTTTATAAGTTTTAGCTAACCAAGCAACGCATAACTCTTCTTGCTGTAGCACGCACTTGTAACCAAAGGCTCCGCCTACATCTGGCGAGATTATTCTGATCTGACCTTGGTCCATTTTTAAAAACAGTGAAATCGCAGTGCGAATCATATGTGGCACCTGCGTGGCGCTCACGACAACTAATTGATCGGCTTGATGATCCCAGTAAGCGAGTACTGCTTTTCCTTCCATCGGAACCATGCATTGACGAGCTAGCGAGATTTTTCTGTTGACCACCACCTCTGCTTTTGCAGCCTGTTCTTCGAAATCTCGGTCGGCGTTGAGTGTCAGAAAATTATTATTGAGCCAGTGTTCATGAACAAAATTAGCAGAGGCAACGCGAGAAGAATGAACATCCGCATAGATGGGTAGATCATGGTAGTCAACATGCACTTCTTCGAGTAAGTCCTCAGCTTCCGCACGTGATGCTGCATAGGTCATGACGACAGGTTCACCCACAAATCGAACTTTTTCTTGTGCGAGGGGTGGTTGAGCAGAGGGCTGATAACTAGGCAATGTCGAATCTGCAGTGATATCCATTGCATCCAGCATTGGTCTCGTAAAGATGCAAGATGCATGTTGCTCGGGAATATTGATGTGACCAATCGTCGCATGCGCAACAGGACTCCGTAAGAAGGCGACCTCACACAGACCCGGCATGGAGATGTCGGCAACGAAATTTCCCTTTCCTAAAAGGTGTCTGGCATCTTCTTTGCGCTGAACACGCGCGCCGATGCCTTGCGGCTTGGCGCGCGTTTCAGAGCGTTCATGGTCATGCATGATTCGACTGTCGAGCCGTTGATTAGCGACGCGTTACAGCGGCGAAGGTATAGTTGTCCAACGAGCTTTCAGCGATTCTGAACCAGCTGGCCTCTTCTTGTTGGAATTTTTTCCAATCAGGAAAAATCTCAGCGAAGTCAGGGTTTTTCTGAGTAAGTTCAGTCCAGAGTTCTTGAGATGCGTTATAGCTTGCATCCATCACGTCCCGGGGGAAGTAACGCAATTGAGCACCAGCGGCGATCAGCTTGCGTAAGGCACCAGGGTTGACTGCATCATAGTGAGCGAGCATTTTCAAGTTTTGCTCGTTACAGGCAACCTCAAATGCAGCCTTATAAATCGGCGGTAAGGATTCGTATGCTTTCTGGTTGACCATTGTAGTGATGGAGGCGCTACCTTCCCACCAACCGGGCGCATAATAGAAAGGAGCGACCTTATTGAGGCCAAGTTTTTCATCGTCATAAGGTCCGATCCATTCGGAGGCATCCATTGTGCCTTTTTCAAGCGCAGAATAGATATCCCCTGCCGGTATTTGTTGTGGAACGACGCCAAGTTTACTCATCACCATGCCACCGATCCCGCCGATTCGCATTTTGAGTCCCTTGAGATCCGCGACGGTTTTAATTTCCTTTCTAAACCAGCCGCCCATTTGAACGCCCACGTTTCCGCATGTGAAGTTCATAATCCCATACTTTGAATACAATTTCCGCAGCGCAGTCATGCCTCCGCCATAAAGTAACCACGCGTTATGTTGACGCGAGTTCATACCGAAAGAAAGTCCTGTATCAAAAGCCAGAGCGGTATTTTTACCAACATAAAAAGTGCTCAGTACATGATTGCACTCGACGGTTCCATTTCCAACAGCATCCATGTTTTGAGGGACGGGAACGATTTCACCACCTGGAAACGTTCTGATGTCAAACTTTCCATCGGTCAACGTTGATACTCTTCTGCAAAGCTCGTCCGCCGATCCGTAAATAGTGTCAAGACTTTTTGGCCAGCTCGTTGACATCCGCCACTTAACAGTGGGAGCAGACTGAGCAACTGCAGGAGCAGCGATTGTAGAGAGACCAACGCCTGAAAGTGTTGCGGCGCCGGTGAGAAATTTACGTCGTTGCATGAGCTGCTCCTTTGTGAGAGACGAATATCAAACAAATTAAAGATTTGTATGAGGTATCAAGCGCAAACTATCGCATTTCTTACTATCGTTTTTTGAGCATACTGACAAGCTCCCAAAAAATCAACAAAATTAATTAGTAGGCTAACAATGGAGGAATAAAAAAAACGACTCACATCCTTTAGTTTTTCCTATGCATCAGGTAAGAATAGGGATTAAGGAATCATAAAATCTGGTACTTTCCCTAATCAGGCTTATTGGAGGCATTGGGCAGATGATCGCAAAAGAGAAGTATCCGGCGGAAAATATATCTGAGATCCCTAAAAAGCGCGTAAGCAAATTAAAGGTCGCTAGTGAAAAACCCTTAAAAATACAGGAGGGATACACAATCTGGGATCGTCCAGGATACTTGGTGCGTCGCTTGCACCAGATCCATGTCGCGATGTTTCTAGACAAAGTCGCGGACGGAAGCATGACGCCGATTCAGTACGGGTTGCTGAGTATCTTGGCAACACGTCCCAACATTGATCAATTCACAATTGGTGAAGAGTTAGGACTCGATCGGGCGAATGTCGCAGGCATACTCAAGCGACTAGAGGCTCGCAAACTGATCACTCGGATCGTTGATGAAGAAAATCGCCGCCGAAAACTGTGCGTTGCAACATCAAAAGGTATCGCGCTAGTCAAGCAGCACGAATCCGCAATGAAAGATTGTCAAATCCAACTCCTCAGTCCATTGTCTGCCGAAGAGCGAAAAATTTTCATGGGATTGTTATCGCGCCTCGTAGAGGAAAATAACGAAAGCAGCCGAACTTCGCTGCGTCCGAATGGAGAGGCGTTTCTCTCTGCTAAACCAAACGACTCTAGAACAGCAAGAAACAAAGAAAAACGCAAGGTTTAGCCTGACGTTCTAACGATTTACTGTTTTTGTATGAACGAGCAAAAAAAATCATATTTATACTATTAATTAGTATGCAAACAATGTATTCTTTCTCCATATCTGTCGATTGAAAGGAGCGTTACCGTGGCTGACTTATCACTAGAGTTTTGTGGAATTAAATTTAAATCCCCGATCGTGATTGCTTCGATCGAGACGACGAATAGCCCAGAAGTCATTCGAGAGTGCGTCGATGCTGGTGCGGCGGGAATGATTGTCAAGACCTTGACCGATATCGAAGATATGGCAAGGCTCACTCAGAATTCTAAATACGCAATCCTGAATGAAAAGAACGAAGTTATCAAAGGCAAAGTCAATAAAAATTTCGTGTTCTATAGCAGGTCGGGCTACTCCAGTACTGGTTTTCGTGAGTGGGTGCCTTACCTTAAGGAGCTGAATGAATACGCAAAAGATCAAGGTTCACATTTAATTGGTAGTGCCGGCGGTAAAACCGTTCAGAGTTGGATCGATATCAGTAGGACGATTGAGGATTGTGGACTGCCGATGGTTGAGCTCAATTTTGGCTGTCCCCACCCTTCGATGATGCCTGGTGTGCATGGCGGGTCAATGATCGGACAAGATGCGGCTGTCGCGGCCGAAGTGACTGCGCGTGTTTGTGAGGCCGTCAACATACCCGTGGTGATCAAACTAACGCCAGATCAATCTAAAGTGATGGATATTGCTAGAGCCGTGCGAGATGCTGGCGCCTCAGCCGTGACAGCGACTAATCGCTACACTGGCTTTTCAGTGGATATCGAAACGGGTTTGCCGCGGCTTGGCGGGCCTGCGGGCATTGGCGGCGTTTGGGCAAAACCGTTATCGCTAAGATGGGTCAATCGTATTTATACCGAGTTAGGCATGCCGATCACAGGATCCAATGGCATCTATGACCATAAGGATGTCGTTGAGTTCATTATGACGGGTGCGCCATTGGTGCAGGTTGGATCAGTCTTGATGCTCAAAGGAATCAAACATCTTCCAAGCATTATTTCAGGACTTGAAGAGTTTATGGATAAGCATGGATACCCCAACATCGCATCGATGACAGGTATCGCTTCACGCGCTGCAGTGAAAGATTATGGTGATCAATTCAAAAAGCCGCGTATGCATAGTGAGATTAAGGAAGAAACTTGTAAAAATCCAACATGCACGATCTGTATTCAGACATGTTTTTACGATGCGTTAGCGCAGGGTCCGGATGGTGTGATGGCACTCAGCGATAACTGTATCGGATGTGAAATGTGCACACAGACATGCCCGTTCGACTCAACGAGTATGCATACGACGACAGAGCTACAACGCGTAACCCAAAAGTTTTACCAAATACCAGAGGAGGTGTTTGAGGCTGGAAAGTTTGAAAAGAATTTTGACCGGGGAATCAAATTGGCAAAAGTTCGTTGATGAGAATTTGATGAAGCACGATCAAAAAGAGATTCAGTATAGATTTGCTTTTGACATAGGCGGCACATTTACGGATTGCGTGTTGCTAGGTTCAAATGGGATCGTTTTCACCACTAAAGTGCTAAGTGATCACGATAATGTTGTCGCGCCCATCGCAGCAGGGCTTAGACAGATGCTTGAAGAGCATCATGTATCAATTTCTCAAATAAGTGAAGTTGTCGTGGGTGCCACGACTGCAGTGACTAACTTGGTCATTGAGCGAAAGGGTGCTGTGACGGGCTTAATTACGACGCTCGGATTCAGAGATATCATAGAAATTGGGCGTGAGCTTCGCTTTGATCTTTATGATTTGACAACGCCTGGTCCAGATCCTGTCGTCTCTAGGGATTTGCGGGTTGAGATTGATGAAAGGCTCGATTCATCGGGAGCCGTTATCAAACAGCCAACAGATGAAAATATCGAGAAAGCGGTTCGCTTATTGATTACTAGAGGTGCAAAAACGATCGCTGTTTGTTTGATGCACAGTTTTACAAATCCATCTCATGAACAACAGGTCAAGTCGATCGTAGAACGTATTGCGCCGGATATGCCTGTTTCTCTGTCATGCGAGGTGCTAGGCGAATTACGAGAATATGAGCGTACAGTCGCAACCGTGCTAAATGCCTATGTGATGCCGATGGTGGGAAGTTACTTGAGTACCATTGAAAATGGTTTGAGAGCTTTAGGTATTCAGGCGACACTGAGGATCATGCAATCCAATGGCGGAGTGATCTCCAGAGACCTCGGAGAGCGTATGCCGATTCGGATGCTTGAGTCTGGTCCTGCCGCTGGTGCCCTGGGTGCCGCCCATGCTGCTCAGCGCGCAAGTGTTGCTGATGTCTTGGCGTTTGATATGGGTGGAACCACAGCTAAAGCCTGTCTGATTGCGAATGGAAAGCCCTCTGTGACAACAGATTTCGAGGCGGCGAGGCAGCAGCGTTTTAAAAAAGGAAGCGGTCTGCCCGTACGTTTACCGACAGTGGATCTGATCGAGATTGGAGCAGGTGGGGGCAGTATCGCCCATATCGATTCGAATGGATTGCTGAAGGTAGGTCCGGAAAGTGCGGGCTCCAATCCCGGACCGGCGGCGTACGGACTTGGTGGAGAGTTCCCAACAGTGACAGATGCGGCATTGATCATGGGGTATCTAAATCCACAGGGTAGCCTAAGTGGTTCGGTGCGTTTGCGTTTGGATCTTGCTGAAAAGGCGATGCTGACGCATATTGCCAATCCGCTGGGTATTTCAGTGATCGAGGCGGCAAATGGTATCCATCGGATTGTGTGCGAGCACATGGCGACTGCCGCGAAAATTCACGCTGTTGAAAAAGGTCAGGATGTTCGTCGCTACACCTTGTTGGCCTTTGGTGGTGCTGGACCTATTCATGCGCGAGAGGTCGCTAGACGCATCAGGTGTCAGGAAATATTCATACCATCAAACGCGGGTGTTTTTTCAGCGTTTGGTTTGTTGGTCGCGCCAATGAAAGTGGATACTGTACGTACCCGATTTACACGGTTAGACACGATAGATTGGTCGCAGACTGAAGAGCTACTCAAGGAGATGGAGCAGACTTTATCTGATCAGCTTTCATCTGCCGATGTGCCGAGATACTCAATCCGTTTTCGCCGTACGGCTGATATTCGCTATGTCGGTCAGGGGTTTGAAGTTGAGACCGAGTTACCTACCATCATGCGGGAAAGCGAAAGGTACGCTCTCGAGCAACGTTTCAACCTCGCATACGCAGCACTCTTTGGTCGACATCTTGAAAGGCAAAAACTCGAGGTGATCAATTGGCGAGTTGAAGGTTTCGCTGATATTTCATCACCCCCCACTGTGGATGGTCAGTACTCGGCATCCATTGAAAATAAGCAAGAAAAGAAGCGGCAAGCCTATTTTCCAGATATTAATGCCTTTGTCGCTACCCCTGTCATTGCTGAGTCTGCACTGATGGTAGGTCAGACATTACAAGGGCCCGCTCTGATTGAGCAAGCGGGTTCCACCGTTGTCGTGGGTCCTGGTGATCAATTTAGCCTAGATGCGTTCGGAAATATTCGAGTCGTCATCGGTACACGCACAAAGAAATAATACCTTAAGACAGGATATGGATGATGAATCCTATTGATCTAGAAATTTACTGGAACCGACTCATCGCCATTACAGATGAAGCTGGCGCAGCCCTCAAGCGCACTTCTTTTTCAACGGTTGTGCGCGAGTCAAACGATTTTGCATGCGTGTTGTTAGATACTGAGGCGCGTCTTGTTGCACAGTCCTCACTGAGTATCCCTGGATTTATTGGAACGGCTCCATTGTCGCTTCAAGGTATGCTCAAAGTCTTTCCAAAAGAGACACTTCGACCCGGTGACATTCTGTTCACCAATGACCCTTGGGTAGGTACGGGTCATTTACCTGATGCAACAATGGCTTCACCGATTTTCCTACATGGAAAATTGATTGCTTTTGCGATTGCAGTCGCGCATCTTTCTGATATCGGTGGACGACAATGGTCTGCAGATGCGAATGAGATTTATGAGGAAGGGATACGTTTTCCGGTGATTAAACTTGCCGAGGCGGGTCATTTAAATCCGCTTGTGATGCAAATGCTTGAGGCCAATGTTCGTTTGCCGCAACAAGTTCGAGGAGATATAGAGGCTCAAGTCGGTGCACTAGGTGTAGCAGAACGTCGTTTGATTGAAATGCTTGAGGAGTATGGACTCACGCATATTGATGATATCGCTGCTGCGATTTTCAAAGCGTCGAATGATGCCGCGCTTAGAGAGTTAAAACTGATCCCACCCGGCATTTACAAAGGTAGCGTCGACTCGGATGGTTTTGACGAGCAGGTCAGCATTCAGGCCACTATCACTGTGACGCCTGAAGGTGTCACCGTTGACTACAGCGGTAGTACCGGGCAGATTCGCTATGGAATTAATGAAACGTTTAACCATACTTATGCCTATACGATTTTTCCCTTTAAATGCCTGCTTTCTCCCGGACTTCCAAATAACGATGGTTTCACGCGTTTGTTCAAGGTCATCGCCCCGGAAGGAACAATTGTCAATGCGCGTCCACCTGCAGCCGTTGGTGCGAGGCATTTAATCGGACATCAGCTTCAGGCCGCTGTCTTTGAGGCCATGTCCTCGGTATTTCCTGAACGCGTACAGGCTGATAGCGGAACACCTTTATGGTCTGTTTTGCTCAGAGGTGTCGATGTGGAAAAAGGGACTTCTTTCTCGACCATTTTGTTCTTTAACGGTGGAATGGGTGCGATGCGGGATCGGGATGGACCTCCTGCCGCTGGCTTTCCTGCAAATATTTCAAATACACCAATTGAGGTGGCTGAGACGCTTGCGCCGATTGTGTTCGGTCAAAAAAGGCTGACAGATGGATCAGGCGGGCAGGGTATTCATCGAGGAGGAATGGGTCAAACTGTATCGTTTACTTCAAAATGGCCGGGTCGATTGAGAGTGTCGTTACTCACTGACCGTACACGTGTGCCCGCGAAAGGGATTTATGGAGGCGAGCCAGGCAAGGTTGGTCATGTTCTTTTAAATGGACAACCTGTCAGTAATCCAAAGAGCGTTGTTGATATGTTGGAAGGCGATACGCTTGAGCTCGCCTTACCCGGAGGCGGTGGTTATGGCAAAGCAAAATGAAGTCACTATTTTGGACGTGAAACATTGGAATGAAACATTGTTTTCATTCAAAACAACACGCGACCCTGGCCTACGCTTTCGAAATGGTCACTTTGTCATGATTGGTCTAGAGGTCGATGGAAAGCCGCTTATGCGCGCCTATAGCATTGCGAGTCCTAATCATGCTGAATATCTCGAGTTTTTTTCGATTAAAGTCGAAAATGGCCCACTTACGTCCCGACTACAGCATATCAACGCCGGCGATAAGCTTCTAATTGGGCAAAAGTCTGTAGGCACGCTCGTTTTGGATGATTTGACTCCAGGCAAGCGGTTATTTTTATTAGCTACCGGCACAGGACTTGCTCCTTTTATTAGCATTATTCAAGATCCTGAAACGTACGAGCGTTTCGAAAAGGTAGTTTTAATTCATGGCGTACGCACTGTAAATGAACTGGCTTATTCTGACTTTATCCGTCAAGAGTTGCCTGCGGATGAGTATCTCGGTGATTTGGTGCGTGAGCAATTGATTTATTACCCGACTGTTACTCGCGAAGCATTCAAACATACAGGTCGTTTGACGCAGGCGATTCAATCTGGAAAATTATTTGAAGATATCGGTGAGCCGCCACTTTCCTGCGTAACGGATCGTGCCATGATTTGCGGAAGCCCTGCGATGCTAAAGGAAACGGCGGAAATGCTTGACGCAGCTGGCTTCAGTGTCTCACCGAGCGCGGGTGTTCAGGGAGATTATGTTTTCGAGCGCGCCTTTGTCGAGCGCTGAGTGTCGGCACAATGCCGACACGATTCAGACGGTCTTAATCTGAATAATGGCTTCGATCTCAACGGACATTCCACCTGGCAAAGAACCCATGCCGACCGCAGATCTTGCGTGCTTGCCAGCATCGCCTAGCACTTCAACCAGTAAGTCTGAGCAGCCGTTAATGACTTTAGGATGATCACCAAAACTGGGTTCGGCATTGACCATTCCTAATAATTTAATTACAGCTTCGACACGGTCGAGTGAGCCCACGGCCTGACGAATCGTCGCCAAAATCTGCAGGCCAATTTGTCTGGCATCCTTGTAACCGTCTTCTACTGAATGATTCAGGCCTAACCGTCCCACGACAGTACTGCCGTCTGCTTTGCGCGGACCTTGACCTGACAGATATAAAAGTGAGCCGGTCTGCCTCCACATCACGAAGTTTGCGATGGGAGTCGGTACAGTCGGCAGCACTAAGCCGAGGTGTTTTAATTTTTGCTCGGGGGTCATTTTATGTCTCCTGATAAATGCTTGTTTAGGCGAAACAGTGTAGTTTTAAATTAAAGTAATTTACCGGGATTCATGATTTGATTTGGATCGAGCGCACGCTTGAGCGTGTTCATCAGATCCATCTCAACGCTTGATTTATAGCGTTTCAATTCATCGCGACGCAAGGTCCCTACACCATGCTCGGCGCTGATACTGCCGTTAAATTGCGTGACAAGGTCATGAATGCTTTTGTTTAATGCAACGGTGGTCTCTTTGTATGCAGCAGGTGAAATATCTAAAGGAAGCAGCACGTTGTAATGCAAGTTGCCATCACCGATATGTCCAAAGTTAATAATTTGTAACTCTGGAAAACTATCTTGAACGACCGCATCAGCTTCTTTGACAAAGATCGTCAGACTCGAAATCGGTAAGGCAATATCGTGTTTGACCGCTTTGCCCGCTTTGACTTGAGCGATTGAAATGCCTTCGCGCAGCCGCCACATCGATACGCTTTGGGCTTCATTCAACGCGACCACGCAGTCATCAATCAGCCCATCATCAATGGCCGTCATCAGTGCATCTTGCAACATTTCCTGCAAGCCGTTCATATTCGTATCAGCAAGTTCGATGAGGGCGTAGTAAGGGTAGGCCTTATCCAGCGGAGACACATGGGCATCAAGGTGCTGTGTCACAAGTGCCAGGCTCGAGCAAGACATCATTTCGAAGGCACTCAGGCGAGGCCCGCAGGCGGCCTGTAGTCGGTTGAGTAGCGTCACAATCGACGCCATCTCTTGCGCCCCGACCCAAGCAGAAACGCGTCCGGCGGGTGCGGCGAAGAGTTTCAGTACAACCCCGGTGATGATTCCGAGTGAACCTTCGGAGCCAATAAACAGATCTTTTAAATCGTAGCCCGTGTTGTCCTTGCGTAGCCCGCGCAAGCCGTTCCAGACCCTTCCGTCTGGCAATACGACCTCAACGCCCAACGTGAGGTCACGTGTATTGCCGTAGCGCAGAACGCCTGTACCGCCGGCATTGGTTGCGAGATTGCCACCAATGGTGCAACTGCCCTCTGCACCTAGGCTAAGAGGAAAGTAGCGACCGACAGCCCGCGCGGCTTGCTGAATGTCGGCCAGAACAACACCTGCATCCGCTGTCAGCGTGTTGTTAATGGGATCGACTTCATGAATACGCTTCATACGATTCAAGGAGAGGATGACCTGTGCGCCGCTCATGTCTGGTGTAGCGCCTCCACTCATGCCTGTATTACCACCTTGAGGGACAACAGGTGTTTGAGACTGATGACACAGTCGCATAATGGCGGATACTTCAGCCGTGTTGCGAGGTCGAACGACAGCGACGGTTCGGCCATGAGACTTACCCAGCCAATCGTTGACATAAAACTCTTGATCTGCAGGATTTAAGATCACGCCCTCTTCACCGACCACATGAATCAGGCGTGAGGTGAACTCCTTTTGCTTCATTAGATCCTGCATAGGTTTGATCTCACCAGCCTAAAAGTGTTCGTCCGATTGCCATCGCTGTTGCCGCCTGAGTGGGCTCCACAACGGGGACGCCTAACTGTTGCTCGAGCAAGGCCCGATGCGCCGCCATGCCTGCGCAACCAAGCACGACGACATCAATCAGATGTGTATCCCGTAGCTGTTGACCCGCACGTAACAGCCCCGCACGCGTGCGCTCTGCATCGACGAGATCCGTGACGTTCATGCCTAAAGGAACCTCTGCCACCACGCGTTCGGTGAGCCCCATTGCGCCAAACATGCGACCATGACGTGGGATAGAGGTGCGTAAAATCGCAATCACACCGACGCGGTGACCGCGCGTGAGGGCAGTCAAAATGCCACACTCACTAATCCCCAAGACAGGTTTTGACGTAGCTTCTCGTAAAGCATGTAAGCCAGGATCGCTGAAGCATGCCACGACATACGCGCCTGCGGCATCACCGTGTTTGGCATCGAGGCTTTTAACAAGCTTGACCATTGGCAACGTCACATTTTCAACGTCCATTTGGGACTGAATGCCAGGAGGGCCCTCAGTCAGCGTGAGAGATTGGATCGCGGGTCCACCGGGGATGCGCAAGTCGTTGAGTGCTTCGTCAAAAGCGTCTGTGACGGCCTGTGATGAGTTTGGATTGATGACGAATATAGTTTTTGACATGGATCTCTCCTCTTTCGCACGAGTCTAGCAGTGCTCAAGCATGTTTAACATTGTCATTTTATGTACAAGCATTAACATGGTGTTATGGTTTAAAGACAAGACTTTCAAGGGCTCGGACCTATGCAATTGAATCTGAGGCAAATAGAGGTGTTTCGTGCAGTGATGACGTCTGGATCCATTAGTGGGGCAGCGAAGCTATTGCATGTTTCTCAGCCTGCGATCAGTCGTTTGCTGTCCCACACGGAGCAACGACTCGGTTTTGGCTTGTTTGAGCGGGTCAAAGGGCGTCTGTATCCCACTCCTGAGGCGCGACAATTATTCAAAGAGGTCGAAGCCGTCTATGACGGGGTACGCCGAGTCGAGGAACTCGCCAATGAGCTCTCGGAAAAGCGCAGCGGTATTTTGCATTTAGTGTCGAGTCCCAGTATTGGTCATATGCTGATCCCCATGGCCATCACGGCTTTCCATCAGACACATCCCGACGTCAAAGTCACCTTTCAGCCCCTCACCCTTGTGCCCCTCACGCAAATGTTGCTAGAGCGCCGCGCCGATTTAGGTGCTGTTATTTTGCCCTCGCAGCATCCCAATCTCTCCTCCGAACCCATCGGCCAAGGGAATTTGGTCGTGATTTTTCCTTATAGCCATCCTTTGGCGAGTCGGTCGATGCTAACGATAGAAGATTTGCTGCCTTACCCTTTGGTGTCTTATCGCAGTGAAACGCCCTTTGGCACACTCGTCGAGCAGATGTTTCAGGAAGCGGGGTATGTACGGCGCGTCGCCATTGAGGTGAGTTCGCCTCACAATGCCTGCGCCCTCGTCAAGGCGGGGGGTGGCATTGCCATCGTGGATGAGTTTTCAGCGCATAGCGCGGCGGGGGACTTTGTCGTGCGTCCTATTGCGCACACGAAAACACTCGCCATCAATCTCGTTCAGTCTCGCTTCGAACCACTTTCACAGCTCGCCCAAGACTTTGCGCGCGTGCTGCGTGACACCGTTCAAGCACAAGGTTTTGCGATGCGGGAAAAATAAAAATATTGCATTCATCCATAACAACAGGTTATGGATGAATGATAAAAAAACAAGTGATGTTCTAACGCAAGAAAGATAGCATTCAGTAGAAGGCACTCGATGTGGTGTGCCAATTTTTTCTACGGAGATGCGATGCCAGCCCCGCTCAACGCCCAAGGTGTATTCACCATTTGTCCAACTCCCTTTGATGATTCACTCAGGGTTGATGCTGAAAGTATCAAGAGTCTGGTCGATTTCTTGCTCGACACCGGCGTGACAGGCTTGGCGATCCTGGGTTTTCTAGGCGAATTGCACAAACTCTCGAATGCTGAGCGTCGTCTCGTCACTGAAACCTTTGTCAAACATACAAAAGGGCGTGTCCCCGTGTGGGTCGGTGTGCGTGCCCACGGTATCACGGGTGCGATCGAGCAAGCCCAAGAGGCGCAGGACGCAGGTGCCGAAGCAGTATTCGCCGCACCTTTGGATAACGCGGGTGACGCACTCTTGTTTGACTATTACAAAGCGATCGCTGATGCGATCAAGATCCCTGTCGTGATTCACGACTTCCCTGACTCTTTCGGTACCGAAATCCGCCCCGAAGTAGTGGCGCGTCTGGGTAAGGAAGGTGGCGTCCATATGATCAAGATGGAAGAGCCACCCGTTGGACCCAAAATTAGTCGTATCCGTGAGTTGGCCGGTGACGATGCCATGAAAATCTTCGGTGGTTTGGGTGGAATGTTTTTTCTTGAGGAATTGCAGAGAGGTGCGGTAGGCACAATGACGGGCTTTGCCTATCCAGAGGTCCTTGTTGAAATCTACAACCGCTTCGCCGCTGGCGATCAAGTTGGCGCCGCCGCGGTGTTCGATCGATACTGCCCCCTCATTCGTTACGAGTTTCAGCCCAAGCTCGGACTGGCTTTGCGCAAGCACGTCTATCAGCAACGCGGCGCGATCAAGAGCCGCGCTATCCGCGCACCTGGAATGAAAATTGATGCGTTGACCGTTAAGGAACTCGAGGCCACCATTGCCCGAGTTGGCTTATCGGTGACGGGCAAAGGACGACAGCCGATCAACGCTTGAGAACGGAGCAAACAAGATGAGCACCAACACCACATTCGATGTGACCATCCGTAACGGTCGTATTTGCACCGCAAATGAAACCTATTATGCCGACATCGGTATCAAAGACGGCGTCATCGCGGCCATTGCAAAAAATTTGTCGCTAGGCAAACAAGACGTTGATGCGGCTGGACGCTGGGTGTTGCCGGGCGGCATTGACAGTCATTGTCACGTCGAGCAGCTCTCAGGGATGGGGATGATGTGCGCGGATGATTTTTACAGCGCAACCGTCTCCGCAGCGTTTGGCGGGACAACGACGATCGTTCCCTTTGCTGCGCAACATCGTGGCGACAAAATCCCCGTGGTGGTTGCCGATTACGCCAAGCGCGCTGCGGAAAAAGCAGTGATTGACTACGGGTTCCATTTGATTTTGGCAGACCCTACACCCGAAGCGCTCGAACACCATTTGCCTGAAGTCATTAAAAATGGTGTGACGTCGTTCAAAATTTACATGACCTACGATCGGATGAAACTTGATGACTATCAGGTTCTCGATGTGCTGGAATGTGCGAGCAAAGAAGGTGCACTCGTTATGGTGCACGCTGAAAATAACGACATGATTCGCTGGATCGCACGTCGTTTAGTCGATCGTGGTCTGACTGCGCCCAAATACCACGCAGTGGCGCACACCAGCCTAGCCGAGAGCGAAGCCACCAATCGTGCGGTCACCCTCGCGCGTCTTGTCGATGTCCCTCTGCTGATCGTGCACGTCGCGGGACAGGAGGCTGTTCGCGTCATTCACGCCTCTCAAGCACTTGGTTTGCCCATCCACGCCGAGAGTTGTCCGCAATATCTCTTTCTGACCGCGAAAGACATTGATCTACCCGGTCTCGGCGGTGCAAAGTATTGCTGTAGCCCGCCACCCGGTGACGAAGCCTCCCAAGAGGCGGTCTGGCAAGGTTTGATCAATGGAACTTTGCAAATGTTTTCCTCCGATCATGCCCCCTATCGCTTTGACGAATCTGGCAAATTACCCAAGGGTGATGCGACGACCTTCAAGGACATGGCCAACGGTGTGCCAGGCTTAGAGGTCCGTATGCCCTTGCTGTTTTCAGAGGGTGTTTTAAAAGGACGCATGACAATCGAGCGCTTTGTGGCGGTCACATCCACCAATCATGCGCGCACCTATGGCATGTATCCACAAAAGGGCGCGATCGCTGTTGGCAGCGATGCGGACTTGGCGATTTGGAATCCTGAGAAAGCCGTCACAATATCGACGAGCATGTTGCACGACAATGTTGGGTATACACCCTACGAAGGGAAAAAAATCACAGGATGGCCCGAACAAGTATTTAGTCGTGGACGTCTGGTGGTGTCTGATGGCGAGCTCAAGGTCGCACGTGGTTCTGGTCAGTTTATCAAGCGCTCGACGCCTGAGCCCGTATTACGACAGCGTTTGAACGGAAACCCAAACTCAGTGATGCGTAAATATTTTTCCGTTGATCCTTCGGAGAAACACTGATCATGAGCAAACGTCTCTTTGGTTTGGCCGTTGCCCAGCTGGGCCCTATTCAGCCTCAAGACACCCGTAAACAGGCAGTTTCCCGTTTGCTGGAGATGATGAAAGAAGCAGTGAGTCGTGGTGCGAAAATGGTGGTCTTTCCAGAACTGGCTTTGACCACATTTTTTCCACGTTACTGGATGACCGAGCAAGAAGCCATCGACCGCTATTTTGAAAAAACGATGCCGAGCCCGGACACGCAAATTTTATTTGATACTGCGAAAAAACTCAGCATTGGTTTTTATCTTGGCTACGCCGAAGTATCCAAAGAGGGCAAGTGTTTCAACACGTCGATCCTGGTGAATCAACAGGCTGAAATCGTTGGGCGTTATCGAAAAATCCATTTGCCTGGTCACAGCGACAACAAAGCGCACGCGCCTTTTCAGCACCTTGAGAAAAAATATTTCGAGGTAGGCAACGAAGGCTTTAATGTCTGGGAAACAATGGATTCGCGCATCGGTATGCTCCTTTGTAACGACCGTCGCTGGGGTGAAGCATGGCGCGTACTGGCTCTCCAAAACGCCGAAATCGTGGCTGTTGGCTACAACACACCCTCCCAAAATATTCATTGGAATGAGCCACCTCACTTAAGAATGTTTCACCATCTCTTGTCACTTCAAGCGGCTGCATACCAAAACTGTGTATGGGTTGCTGCCGCAGGCAAAGCAGGCAAAGAAGATGGATTTCACCTGTTCGCCGGATCCGCCATTGTGGCGCCTACCGGAGAAATTGTTGCCCAGGCGCAAGGCGAAGATGACGAGGTCATTTTCTGTCAGGCTGACCTTGCACTCGGGGACACCTTCAAGCAGCACATCTTTAATTTTGCCGCCCACCGACGTCCTGAACACTACACGCTCATCACAGAGCGTGTCGGTCCGGGCTCCGCGTTGGGTAAACCTCCACTGCTCTAAAAAGGACTGATGATGACTAGTTTTACTTCTTTATCGAAGCGCGCAGTACGTTTTGGACTTGCTATGGCAATCAGCGCAACCTGCGCCTCGGCTGCCTGGGCAAACAAGCCTTTGGTGACGGGTGTCGACGCAACCTTTGCGCCACATGCGATGCCTAAGCTGGGTGGTGGCATTGACGGATTTAACGTCGAGCTCGGTAATGCCTTAGCTAAACAGCTGGGTACGAAAATCACGATCGAAGGGACTGAGTTTTCAGCGCTCATCCCAGGCTTGAATGCAAAGAAATATGACTTTGTGTTGGCGCCTACGACCGTCACCGAAGCCCGTGCTAAAGCTTTACTTTTCTCCGAAGGCTATCTGAATACTGACTTTGCTTTTGTCCAGCTAAAGAAAACGCCTGATATGAAGTCACTCGAGGACTTGAAAGGCAAAACAATCGCCTTGAACAAGGGTTCGGCCTACGAGAACTGGGCAAAAGATAATGCCGCGAAATACGACTTTAAATATGACGTTTACGCGACCAACGCAGATGCGCTCCAAGCCGTTCAGTCAGGACGCGCGTATGCAAACATGACGGGTAACACCGTGGGCGCGTGGTCTGCCAAACAAAATCCAGCGGTCAAGTTGACCTATATCCTGCCCACAGGATTGGTGTGGTCGTTGGCCTTTCGACTGGATGACAAGGAAGGTCGTGACCGTATTTCCAACGCCCTTAAGTGTTTGAAGCAAGACGGTACGGTTGGTAAGCTTGCCCAAAAATGGTTTGATTTCACGCCACAACCGGGTTCGGCAGCCATCACCGTGGGTGTTGGTCAAGGTGTGCCCAACATGCCTGGCTACGATCCAACTCCCGTTAATTTGAAGTGCTAATGCATTAAGTGCTTATCATTCAGTAAAACTTGCCCGACCGGATCGCTCATGCAAACCCCGATTTTGAAAATTACGAATCTTCATAAATCCTTTGGTGCTAACGAAGTGCTTAAAGGCATTGATTTGGATGTCATGAAGGGGCAGCTTGTTTTTATGATCGGACCGTCCGGTTCGGGCAAGAGTACTTTGCTACGTTGCTGTAACAGACTCGAGGAGCCGAGTTCTGGATCTATTTTGGTGGATCAAGAGGACATCACTGCCGTCGGTGCAGATCTCAACCGTATTCGGCAAAATATTGGCATGGTGTTTCAGCACTTTAACTTGTACCGTCATATGTCCGTGCTGGATAACGTGACCCTTGCGTTGCGTAAAGTCCAGAAGCTTTCCAAAGAGGATGCAAAGGCGCGTGGACTGGACGCACTCAAACGGGTAGGGTTACTGGAAAAAGCCTCAGCTTTTCCTGATCAGTTGTCGGGCGGTCAGCAACAGCGTGTCGGCATCGCGCGCTCACTCGCGCTGCGTCCGAAGGTTGTGTTGTTTGACGAACCGACCAGTGCGCTCGACCCCGAACTCGTGGGCGATGTGCTCAAAGTCATGCGCGAACTCAAAGACGATGGGATGACCATGGTGGTAGTGAGCCATGAAATGGGTTTTGCCCGCGCCGCTGCGGATCACGTGGTATTTATGGATGCAGGAAAAATCGTCGAACAAGGCACGCCACAGCAAATATTTGGCACACCGACACACGTACGCACTCAGGCGTTTCTCGCGCGTATGAGCGAGCACGCCGCTTAAGAATGGGTGATCGACACATATGGATTTAAACGCACTCGTTTTCTCGTTTTTCAATCTTCAGATTGCGTTGGAATATCTGCCTGATATTCTCAAAGGCATGGTGGTCACGGTTGAGTTGGGCCTGGTGGTTGCCATCACGGGGCTGGTCGTAGGCATGGCGCTCGCAGTACTGCGCGCCTTGCAGCTTAAGCCGCTTAACTTTTTTATTATTTGTTTTGCTGACATCATGCGCGCCTTGCCGCCACTTGTTGTCATCATGATGTTGTTTTTCGCTTTTCCCTATATACAAATTTCGATGTCGGCATTCACCGCCACTTGGCTGGCGCTTTCACTCGTGCTGGCGGCCTTCGTGGAGGAAATTTGCTGGGCAGGAATCGTTTCCGTTCCGAAAGGTCAGTCAGAAGCCGCGCGCTCAACGGGCCTTAGCTGGCTACAAAGTATGTTGTATGTCGTATTGCCCCAGGCTGTTCGTTTAACGGTCGCACCCTTGACCAATCGCGTGATCGCCATTACGAAAAGTACCGCGCTGGGTTCGGTCGTCGGGTTGAGCGAAGTGTTGAATAACTCGCAATCCGCCATGAGTAACTCCGGCAATGCGACGCCCCTGATGCTGGGTGCGATTGGTTGTTTATTGATCTTCATTCCAGTGGTGCTGCTTGGTCGCTGGACCGAGACTCGTTTTCGCTGGAAGCAATAGAGAGCACTATGGACGAGATCTTTAAAAGTTTTTTCAACATTCCGATTTACATTGAAGTCGCACCTTACTTGTTAAAAGGCTTGCTCAATACGCTTTTGTTGTCGGCGCTTGTGATCCCCTTTGGTCTGGCAGCGGGACTGCTTGTCGGCGTGCTGTCGATCACACTCAAAAATCGCTGGGCGCGAGCGCTCTTGGCCATTTATATTGATGTGTTCAGAGCGTTGCCACCCCTAGTGCTGTTGATTTTTATCTATTATGGTACTCCGTTCCTCGGGTGGGAACTCCCCAAGTTACTCGCCGTTGTCATTGGCTTTATGCTGAACAACTCTTCCTATTACGGTGAGATTTTCAGGGCGGGGCTTGAAAGTGTCCCCAATGGACAAATCGAAGCGGCACGCTCAACGGGACTGTCTGCAACACAAACCTTGATCCACATACAGATCCCGCAGGCAACGCGAAACGTCATGCCGGATCTCATCAGTAATACGATCGAGGTCATCAAGCTCACAACTTTGGCTAGTGCCGTCGCGATGCCAGAGCTATTACGTGTTGCGCGTGATGCGCAGTCGTTGTTTTATAACCCTTCGCCGATTGTATTGGCGGCGATTTTCTATTTGCTTTTGCTCTGGCCACTTGTGAGACTCTTGAGCCGTTTCGAGCACAAGAAAATGGGGGGCGGTCATTAAAACGAAAAACAGCCCTTCGTATGATTGAAGGGCTGTTTTTTGGTCAGACAGCTATCAACCAACTTTCGGTGCTTGAGCCATCGCGACCTTGACGGATGCCGGAGTGAAAGGGATCGTGCGTAAGCGCACACCGATTGCATCGAAGACAGCATTGGCAATGGCGGCGGGGACTGTCGTGGGTGTTTGTTCGCCAGCGCCCCAGACGGGTTGGCCTGGACGATCAATCAGCACAGTCTCTACTTTAGGGACGTCTGGGAACTGCAGGATCGGATAGCTCGCCCAATCCACGCTGGTGACGGTACTACCATTCCACTTTACTTCCTCCATGAGCGTGCGACTCACTGTTTGAATCACGCCGCCCTCTACTTGGTTCACCACACCATCTGGGTTCACGATTTGACCGCAGTCATGGGCAACGCAGACACGCGTCACCTTAATCTGACCTGTCGTTCGGTTGACCTCGACTTCAGCAACGGTGGCAACATAAGTAATGGCGTTGTTATAGCGAACATATGAAATACCGCGGCCCTTCGCGATCTCACCTTGAACACTTGCAGGGTTTGGACCGGGGCGTGTTTGCCAGTTGGAGGCCTTAAGTACCGCTTTAATGACATCCAAAGCACGAGGATCAGAAAGGTGTTTCATCCTGAATTCAGCTGGATCCGCATTAGCCGCCGCCGCAAGTTCGTCCATAAAGGACTCATTAGCAAAACTGTTTTCGATGCGGCCAGGACTACGCAAGTGTGAAGCGCGGAATATCGTCTGATCGATGTGTTTAGTCGTGACCTTGATATTGGGTAAAACGTAGGGCGCCGCAGAGTTTTGAAATAAGAACCCAACCCAGTTGCCCGGGCGAGGATTGCCCGTGTCAGCCGAGGCAAGAAGCGGGAAGTCCAAAGGTTTGAAGGCGGCAATATGATTGAGTGCGATATAAAAGTCGCTATTCCAGCCTGTCAAATTTCCTTGTGCATCAAAGCTGGCCTCGAAATCCATCGAACGTGGCGGACTCTTGGGCGCCAAAGCCGTTTCATCTTGTCGTGTCCATTGCACGCGTACAGGCTTGCCGATCATTTGTGCAATCAGTGCTGCATCGGCGGTTGCATCTTCGTGACCATTGCGTCCGTAACACCCCGATCCATCCAAATACACCAAGCGAATGGAGTCTTTAGGTAGCTTGGTGATATTGGCGATTTCCTCTTGCATGGAGTGCGTCGCTTGCGAAGCTGACCATAAGGTCATCTTACCGTCGCGGAAATCTGCCACTGCACAGGAGGGGCCTGTGGAAGCATGCGTTTGAACTGCAAAGTTATACGTCGCTTTGACGCGTTTCACACCTGCCGACAAGGCAGCATCGACATTGCCCACGTTTTGTGTGATGTCAGTCTTTGCGATGGGGAGCTGTCGCCAATAATTAAAAATTTGATCTTGTGCTGGCAGCGCGCGACCAGCAGACCATGTCACTTTAACGGCGTTGGCGGCTTTGACTGCGCTCCATTCGTCTTTGCATACGACAGCCAGGAAATTGTCTTTACGAACGGTCTGCACATAGCCTTTTATTTGCTTGGCGGCGGAGTCATCGACGCTAACAATCGTGGCGCCCATATCCAAGGGTCGAATCACGCGTGCATGCAGCATGCCAGGCAGGCGGAGGTCATGAACAAAGGGATGTTCGCCAGAAACTTTGTCGGGGATATCAACGCGTTGGATCGACTTGCCCACCAAGGTGTATTCGGTGTGTGGTTTAACTTTTGCTTTTGGATCAACCTTGATTTGAAAGCCCTCTCCAATCAATTCGCCGTAGGAAAGGGTTTGGTTGGGTTTTGATGTGGCGGAGATCATGCCGTCTTTGATGCTGAGTTCGGTCAAAGGTACTTTTAGCTGTTCGGCGGCACGGGTGAGTAGCGCGGTACGGGCATTTGCCGCGGCGATGCGTAACTCGCTACCACCTTGTGACAAGGTGATGGCAGCGCCAGTGAGCCATTGATCCGGTGTTGTGGCGGTATCGCCCATAATCATATCGATACGCTCAAAAGGGACGTAAAGCTCCTCCGCTGCGATCTGTGAAAGTGCTGTTTTTGTGCCTGTGCCCAAGTCAACCTTGCCGACAAAGACTGTAATTTTTCCGGTTCGGTCAATCGTCAGCCAGGAGTCAAGTTGATCTTTAGCAACACTTTTTGGGGGCATGAGTCCGTAATTGGCTGAGGCCTCGGTTATCTTCATTGAAAAGCTAACCACGAGTAGGCCAGCGCCGCTTGCTTTGAGGAAATCGCGTCGTGTGAGTGCGTTCATGAGTTCACCTGTGGAGATGTGTATTGAGGTTGAGGTCAGGCAGTGGCGATGTAGCGTTTGACCGCTGCCACAATCCGTTGGTGCGTACCACAACGGCACAGGTTGCCCGCGAGCGCTTCAGTAATTTGTGCGTCTGTTGGATTTTTGTTGTTAGCTAGAAAAGCACTCGCAGTCATGATCATGCCGTTAATGCAATAGCCACATTGCACAGCTTGCTCATCGATGAATGCTTGTTGTAATTTGCCTGGCTTTGCTGAGCTGCCAAGGCCTTCAAGTGTCGTCACGGCCTTACCTTGAAATGCGGTAGTGGGGGTGACACAGGATCTGACCGCCTGACCCTCAACCACGACCGTACAGGCACCACACTGTCCGAGTCCGCATCCATATTTAGGACCATTAATTTCTAGATGGTCACGCAGCGCATACAGCAGAGGGGTATCGTCTTCGACCTCAACTCGCTGAGACTTGCCGTTGACATTCAAGTTCACTATTGCCATTTTTGTCTCCAGTTTCTTTTTATATGTGTCGCGATCAGTTTAGATCGTCAATATGACTAACTAAATGTAACTAAATCGTGTGAATTTGCAAAGCTAAATTGAGGGAAATTCAAGCCCTTCCGTTGTTTCTTAAGAAAAAACAATTACAGTGCTTGTTTGAATAAATCAATTTTTCATGCTTACAAGACGGACTTCGCCACAATGAAAGTATCGCTGCCTCAACTCGACACTATCCATACAATTTCCGAACAAGAAGCCGGCCCAAGCGTGACCGCGATTTTTTCTGATATCAAACAAACACTAGGCGTACCCTTTGTGAATTTGATTTGGAGGCATCTCGCCAGTATTCCGGGTGGACTCGAGATGACGTGGTCTTTAGCCAAGCCGCTGTATGACAGCCAGATCCTCAACGCGTCTGCTCGGACGTTGCGCGCGCAAACGACGCTGGTCGATCGCGTGACGCCTTGGCCCGATTCGGTTCGCACCGCGCTGGGGCTGAGCGCTCAAGATAAAAGCGAAATTGTTTTTCTGTTAGAGGATTACGGCCATGCTAATTCTCGCGCGTTACTGGTCTTGTCTTACTTACAGGCTAGCCTGTCGGCTGAGTCACTTTCCAGCAACACAGGTGAGCATCAGGAGTCCCATACATCAGCACTGATCGACCCCTTGGCGGGCGTTGAGAAAAATCAAGACTTTCTCATTAAGCCCGCTCGTCCTTTGCCTGCTACTGCCGATCTCCCTCCAAACGTTGTGGCCCTCATCAAGATTTTGAATACCTTTGGCGAGCCAATGCCCAGCCCGGCTGAACCTAGTCTCTTTAGGCATTTGTCATATTGGCCTAGTTTTCTTGCTGCGTTCTGGCTTGCAGTTGAACCGTTGGAGCGACAGGGTGTACTCATGCGCGAGGGGATCGACCTGTATGAGCGCGCTTCGAGCATGGTGAGTCAGTGGATACCTGCTGCAAATGCATCAGAGACGATCTCACCTGATTCAGCCAGTCAAGTACTCAAAAGCTTGGATCACTTTACCTACGCCGTGATTGCTAGAATGATTGTGCACGGCGATATGATGAAGCGCATGATTGGCTAGGATATATAGCGGTTAGAATTTCCTGAATCTAACATTGACGACCGAGCATAACTTTGAAGCTTTGGGCTATTTCTGATTTACACATTGGTGTCGCAAAAAATCGACAAGCGGTGAGAGAGCTACCTGCTTTTCCAGAGGACTGGTTAGTGTTGGCTGGCGATATCTGCGAGCGGATCGAGGATCTCGAGTGGGTGTTTGACCAATGCACAAAGAAATTTTCTAAAGTTATCTGGGTGCCGGGTAATCATGAGTTATGGCTAGTCACTAAAACAGAGCAACTGCTTGACAGTCCAACGAAATACGCTGCACTCGTTGCGCTAGCTAGAAAATATCGGGTTGTCACACCTGAGGATCCTTGGTTGACCTTTCCCCCGTCAGGTCATTTGATCGTGCCGTTATTTCTCATGTATGACTATTCGTTCAGGCCCGCGAGCATTCCTCGTGACAAGGTCATTGATTGGGCGATGGATGAAAACTGTGTTTGTACGGATGAGGTGGCGATTAAGCCCAATCCGTTTCCACGTGTTGATGAGTGGTCTGAAGAGCTTTGCAAGCGCGCGCGAATGCGTTTCGACAAGGAGCTGCCACCCGACACCAGAACGATATTGATCAATCACTTTCCACTCAGAGAGGATCTGGTTCATATCCCGCGCGTGCCAAGATTTTCACCTTGGTGTGGCACAAAACAAACCGAAGATTGGCATAACCGCTATCACGCCGATGTCGTGGTGAGCGGACATTTGCATGTAAGAGGGACACAAACCAGAGATCAGACGCGCTTTGAAGAGGTATCGCTTGGTTATGCGCGTCAGTGGGATGAAGATAAGGGTTTGAAACACTATCTTAGGAATTTGATTCCTGATTCTTCTTGGCTGGGCTGAGCCGAGCGAATGTTTTATTTACCGAAGCCGTTGTATTGGAGCTCGCGTCATATGCCGAGTTCACTAACAAATCTTGGGTTAAATAAACTTGCGGCGGGGGATTTTGAGATCATCTGCGCTACTCCGTATTGAATGATTGATCTTCACTACAACTGTCGGTTATCTTTGTAAAGTCAGAATAGTTCTGTTGAACGTCTAATCACTTGAGGAGTAAACAATGCGGTCATTTAAAAAGCTGTTGATCACTACTTTGCTTTGTTATAGCCCATTGATTTTTGCTCAGGCAGATACGGTTTTCTTGGGTGGACCGATTGTCACGGTTAACGAAAAAAATGACGAGGTTCAGGCTGTTGCGGTCAAGGGTGGAAAGATTGTTGCGCTTGGCACTGAGGCCGACATCAAGAAGGCGTGGGTCAATCAAACAACTAAGCTGATTGATTTGCAAGGCCAAACGTTAATGCCCGGCTTTGTGGAGCCCCATGTTCATATCGTGATGACCTCAATGCTCGAAGGGTTGTGGTTGAATCTATCTAATTTCACACTGCCCTACGATACGATTGAAACGCTTAGTGCAAAATTAAGCACGGCGTTAAAGGAAGTCCCGCCTGGTGGATGGTTAGCAGCCTTTGGCGTGGACCCATCAAGAACATCACCTTTTATGGCAGAGCTCACAGCTGAAGTACTGGATAAGGTTTCAAAAGATGTGCCGATTTTCATCATCAATCAATCAGGGCATATCGGCTATGTCAATACCAAGGCGTTTGAGCTTGCTGGCGTCACGAATCAGACACCCAACCCGCAGGGCGGTGGGATTTATGTCAAAGACGAGAAAGGTAATCTCACTGGAAAACTCATAGAGCCGCCGTCTTATTTGCCTTTCCAGGCCAAGATGCCTGTGCCGACACAGAAAGATTTAATTCAAGCCATGCGCAACACAACCAAGAATCTCGCAGCTAAGGGCGTGACGACTTCGGCGGAGATCACCGTAGGCGCCAACCTTGGTCTTGAAAACGAGATGAATCTGTATAAATATCTCATGGCAAATGAAGGACTGCCTGTGCGCGTTCGCGCCTATCTTTATGGAACCGCAATCCCTCCCGGCTTTAATGCCGTTAAGCCAAATGACGGGGATGATTTGTTTCGCTTTGTTGGTGTGAAATTTATTGCTGATGGGTCGACGCAAGGCCTGACTGCGGCGCTCAATGAGCCCTATGCTTATCCGATTGGGAGCCAGTATCGAGGCGACTTGAATTACAAAGACGAGCAGTTTTTGGGAATGATGAGGCCATACTTTGATCAAGGTTGGCAAATCTCTGTTCATGCGAATGGTAGTCGCGCTGTCGAGCAAACGCTCAATAGTTATTCCAAGCTACTTGAGGGTAATCCTAGCCCTGAGTCTCGTCGGCTCCGCATTGAGCACTTCACCGTGACGACTCCGGGGCAGGTGGTCAAAGCAAAACAACTAGGCGTGGTGCCAGGCTTAACGATTGGCCATGTCCACTATTGGGGGCAGCCCTTTCATGATCATATTTTGGGTGCTGCGCGTGCGGAGCGTATTGACCCTTCTGCGTCACTCAAGCGGGAAGGTGTACGCTTCGCTTATCACAGCGATTCGCCTATTTCCCCCTACGGCCCGTTAAAGTACATCACCCAAGGTGTCTCGCGCGTCTGGCAGAGTCCTTTACAACGAAAGGTCTTGGGTCCAAACGAGCGGATTTCAGTCGACGACGCGATTCGTGCGGTGACAATTGACGCGGCGTATCAATTAAAGTCCGATGACAAAATTGGAAGCTTAGAGGTGGGTAAGCTTGCTGACTTTGTGGTGTTAGAAAAGAATCCGCGCACTACGCCTGTCGAGCAAATTGCTGACATAAAGGTCTTACAAACGTGGGTAGGTGGGAAGCGACAAGATTGGTAAGATGAAACAGCGTTCCTTCTTGGGTCTATCGCTTTGGAAACTAAGCGGTAGCTCAGCAAGGTAAGTCAGGGACGCTTATCGTTTGACTGGCCGTGCGACTGGCATGATTTACTTTTGCGTTGGTGCCCGAGGCCGGAATCGAACCGGCACGCCTTGCGGCGGGGGATTTTGAGTCCCCTGCGTCTACCAATTTCACCACCCGGGCAACGCGTTTAGCCGGCTAGTATAGCCGAGCTTTTGAATGTTTGCCGGCTAGCGGTCTATTGAGGCTTAGCAAGCGGCTCGCTCAACGCTTATTTAAACGTCCACTTGCCCCAAACGAACAAGACATTGCCATAACCTTGGCCGCCGGGGATATAGGCCGCCTGCGCCGTCAGGTTTTTATAGCCAATTGAGGCGACTGGCAATACGCCTGGAAAGGGGACACCCCCAAAGTAATCTTTGCGCGACATGAGAAAGCCCGTCAACCCCACCCCCGCTTTAACCTCGCTTTTACCGATATTCCAAGTAGGGACCCAGCCATAGCCCACCATATATGATGGATCGCCGTGAGAGTCCCGAAAGCCCATGGCGTACATCCCCTCCCAGTTTCCGCTTTTGTTATAGCGCCCTTTGCCGAGTCCGAAGCCTGCGGGAAATTCGTTGTACTCAGCGCGTTGCTGTGAGGTGTAGGCGAAGGGGAGGTGGTGGCTAAGAAAGGGGACGTAAGCTTCAATATCACCTTGGCGCCACGTATCTTGCACATGAGTCCAGGCGGTTGAATACCAAGGCGTTGAGGGCGTCTCCACAGAGGCACTCACAGCAGGATCGTTGGAGGCCTGCGCGACGGCAAAACTTAAGGAGCTTGCGCACATCAAGGCTATGCGTTGAAAAAAAGGGGAATAAAGCGAGAGAGGGCGTTTAAAAGATGGATGCATAAAGAGAGGTGCGCATAAACAATGTGCGCTTGTGTTGTTTTGAGAGAAAGTCGTCTCAGCTTGCTTGGACTTTAGACGAAGTCCGTGCTCTATACTGGATTTCATCTTGTGACCCGTGTCATGTCGACACATTTGTTTACCCACGGATAGAAGCGCATGTTTCAGCAGACCCTCACCGCCTTACTCAATACCTATTTAGGTGTCACCATACCTGAATGGGTGACCCCTATGCTCTCGATGTTCAATGTCTTTATCATTCTAGGACTCGCCTGGTTCTTGCGCAGCCTAGCCATGCGATCGATTCGCTTGCTGCAAGGTAGGTTGAGTGATGCGAGCCAAGATGATGAGGGAAAAAAGCGTGTTGAGACACTTGGTCGGGTCTTTAGGTACGTCACCTCTGTCACTATCATCGTCTTGTCCATTATGTTGGCGCTCTCTGAGTTGGGCGTGTCCATCGCGCCGCTGCTGGCGACTGCTGGTGTGGCGGGTATCGCAATTGGTTTCGGTGCACAGAGCATCGTCAAAGACTACTTTACCGGCATTGTCATGTTGCTCGAAAATCAGATTCGTCAGGGCGACATTGTTGAGGTCGCTGGCAAAGCCGGTTTCGTTGAGGAGGTCACACTGCGTTATGTGCGATTGCGTGACTATGAAGGCTCCGTGCATTTTGTGCCAAACGGCGTGATCACGACTGTGACGAATTTGAGCCGTAATTTTGCCTTTGCGGTGATTGATGTCGGTGTGTCATACCGTACAAATATTGACCAAGTGTTTAACATCATGCGGGATGTGTCTGGGGCCTTACGACATGATCCGGATTTTGGCGACAAGATTTTGGATGACATCGAAATCGCGGGTGTCGAGCAATGGGCAGAGTCTGCCGTGATGATCAAGGCGCGTATCAAAGTGGTCGCTTTGTGGCATGGCCCTGTGCGCCGGGAATTTTTACGTCATCTAAAAATTGCGTTTGATACAAACCATATCGAAATTCCTTTTCCGCAGCGTGTGGTGCACACAAAAGAGGAGAAAAACAATGCCGAGTCTTGATGCAAAACTTGCACGGTATGCTGCCGGCGTTCGTGTTGAGCAGCTCTCGCCTCAGACGATTGAGGCAGCAAAAATTTTCTTGCTGGATTCAATCGGAGTGGGTGTCGCAGGCGGCAGCACCCCCGAGGTGGTCCCTTTGCTTTCTGCCGTCAGCCAATGGGGTGAGGGTACCCATGTCACGCTCTGGGGGCGTCGCGCCAAGCTGACGGCTTCGCAAGCCGTATTGGTCAACGCCTACCAAGTGCATTGCCAAGAGTTTGATTGTCTGCATGAGGGTGCCGTCTTGCATGCGATGGCAACTTTATTGCCGGTGTTGCTTGCTGAGGCACAAGTCAGTAGCCCTGTTTCTGGGCGCGCGTTGCTGACCGCTCTCGCCGCAGGGGTCGATGTGTCGTGCACGATTGGCATGGCGTCAAAGTTGGGTTTACGGTTTTTTCGCCCAGCCGCCTCAGGCGGTTTTGGCGCAGTAGCAGGCTTGGCCAATTTGCGTGGCTTTGATGCGGCCACTACGCTGGCGGCCTTTGGTCATCAGCTCGCTCAAGTCAGCGGCACGATGCAGGCGCATACGGAGGGCAGTGTGGTGCTGCCCCTGCAGATCGGTGTGAATGCCCGAGCCGCCCTACAGTCCTGCGATTTGGCGCAAGCGGGGTTTCCTAGTCTTCAGACGCCGTTGACTGGACGGTTTGGTTATCTGCCAATGTTTGAGTCAGAGTGGGATCTGGAGACTGCCATGCAAGGACTGGGCGAGCGCTGGCGTCTGACGGAGCTCAGTCACAAGCCCTATCCGAGTGGCCGCGCCACGCATGGCGGTATTGAGGGTTTAAGTACCCTACGTCAGCAAGCGAATTTTGCTGTCTCTGACGTGGCGGAAATTGTTGTCACTGGACCCTCCTTGCTCAATCATTTGGTCAATCGCCCTGGGCTGGAGCAGCCAACACCCAACTATGCTCGCCTGTGCATGCCTTTTGTTCTGGCCAAGGTTTTACAGCATGGCGCACTCGATCCCATGCATTTTCGCGGCGAAGCGCTGACCGACCCTGCGACCTATGTGCTGTCCCTCAAGGTGCGGATGGAAAAGGACGACAATCCCAATCCAAACGCGCTCGTGCCGCAACGCGTTACAGTCAAGCTCAATGACGGTAGAGTTCTACAACACGACATAGATGCGATGTTGGCCAGCCCAGCGCGCCCTTTGAGTCGTGAGGCGCAGCTGAGTAAATTCCATCGTTGCTGGGCGCTGTCTGCAGAGCCAATGGGATCGCCGGAGCCCTTGATTGCATTGATCGACTCGCTCGAAAATTGTCCGGATGTTGGACAACTGATCACTTTGCTCAGCCCCTAAGTCCTGTCACGTAGCGGCCATTTTTCGCGAGCGCCTTAAGTACTACTTCTCAAGAGTGCGCGGCGCCGCCCAGGCTCTTGAAATCGGCGATTTACCCCCCAATTACCAAACATCAGCTTGCCTGAGGGGACAACAACACCCTTAGGCAAGCCTATCTGTGGATAACTTACGGTGAGCATATGAATCAGACTAATGCGTCTTCAGACGCCTCTCAAACACTGGGTTTTCAGGCAGAGGTCAAGCAACTGCTGCATCTGATGATCCATTCGCTCTACAGCAACAAGGAAATTTTCTTGCGCGAGCTGGTGTCAAACGCCTCGGATGCTTGCGATAAGTTACGTTTTGAAGCGATTGACCATCCCTCCCTGCTTGAGGGCGATGGCGAGTTGCACGTGCGTGTGGAGTATGACAAAGCTGCCCGGACGATCACGATTTCTGACAACGGTGTGGGTCTCTCCAAAGATGAAGCGATCTCCAACCTTGGAACGATCGCCCGCTCAGGAACCCGTGAATTTTTCTCAAAACTCACCGGTGACAAGCAAAAAGATGCCCAGCTCATTGGTCAGTTTGGTGTGGGGTTTTATTCTTCCTTTATCGTGGCAGACAAAGTCACGGTGCGCAGCCGTCGTGCGGGTCTGCCTGCCGATCAGGCGGTGCTTTGGGAGTCCGATGGCCAAGGCGAGTTTTCGATTGGCGCAACAGAAAAATCCACCCGCGGCACAGACGTGGTGTTGCACCTGCGTGCCGACGAAGAAGAGTTTTTGAGTGGCTGGAAATTGCGCGAAGTCTTGCGCCGGTACTCAGACCATATTTCTTTGCCTGTGCAAATGCTCAAAGAAGAGTGGGATCAGGAAAAGTCTGAGCAAGTTAAAAAAGAAGAATGGGAGTCTGTGAATCAGGCCAATGCGCTTTGGACACGCAACAAATCTGAAGTGACGGACGAGCAGTATCGCGAGTTTTACAAGCACGTGTCGCATGATTACGATGATCCGCTTGCCTGGACGCACAACCGAGTCGAAGGCCGCAGTGAGTACACGCAACTGCTGTATGTCCCTAAGCACGCGCCTTTTGATATGTGGGATCGTGATGCGCGTCGCGGCGTCAAGCTCTATGTCAAACGTGTCTTCATCATGGACGATGCGGAGCAGATGCTGCCCTCCTATTTGCGCTTTGTCCGCGGTGTCATTGATTCCGCAGACTTGCCGTTAAACGTTTCGCGAGAGTTGCTGCAAGAAAGCCGCGACGTCAAGGCGATTCGTGAGGGCTCAACCAAGCGTATTTTGAGCTTGCTCGAAGACTTGGCAGAAAACAAGAAAGACGAATACGCGACCTTTTGGGCGGAGTTTGGTCAGGTGCTCAAGGAAGGTACGGGCGAGGATGCGGCCAATCTCGAACGTATCGCCAAGCTGTTGCGTTTTGCCTCGACCAAAGAGGACTCCGATGCACAGACTGTCACGCTCGAAGAATACGTTTCTCGCATGAAGGAAGGCCAGGACACGATTTATTTTGTGACGGCAGATAGCTACACAGCGGGCCGCAACAGCCCACACCTCGAGATCTTCCGTAAAAAAGGTATCGAAGTATTGGTCTTGTGGGATCGTGTCGACGAGTGGATGTTGTCACATTTGCGTGAGTTCAATGGCAAAAAATTAGTCTCGGTTGCCAAAGGTGGTTTGGATCTCGAAGCCTTGGCAGACGATGAGGAAAAAAAGCATCAGACCGAAGTCGTCGAGCAGTTCAAGCCGCTGGTCGAGCGTTTGCAAGCGTCTCTCAAAGACCGGGTCAAAGAAGTCCGTGTGACCTTGCGTCTGGTGGATTCACCATCTTGCGTAGTGGTTGGACAGAACGACCTGAGTCCGCACTTGCAGCGCATGCTCAAGGCCGCAGGTCAGGAAGCACCCAGTATTTTGCCTGTGCTGGAAATCAATCCTGAGCACGCGTTGGTCAAGCGTGTGCAGTCCGCTTCTGAGGAGTCGTTTAATGACTGGGCTAGCTTGTTATTTGAGCAGGCCTTGTTGGCAGACGGTTCGAGTTTGCCTGATCCGACCGCTTTTGTCCGGCGTGTCAATCAGCTATTGCTCGGTTAATCCCAGCTAGGCGGTTTTAAACGGCTGAGTCGCGGTGATGTCCCGCTGGGGGCAAAGCCGCGACGGGCCAGCCTGCGAGTTGAGCATAACGCGTCCAGTCAAAGGCGGGTCCCGGGTCTGTTTTTCGCCCTGGAGCAATATCGCAGTGACCCCTGACGGCAGTGAGGGGATAGTGCGCGCGCAGACATTGCGTGAGCGCCGCAAGCGCTGCATATTGTGCGTCCGTGTAGGCAAGGGTATCCGTGCCTTCAAGTTCGATACCAATCGAAAAATCATTGCAGTGCTCACGTCCAGCATGAAGCGATACGCCCGCATGCCAAGCCCGTTTGTCACAAGAAACAAATTGCGTGATGTGGCCGCTACGGTCGATGACAAAATGTGCTGAAACGGTCAACCCAGTCAGGTTTTCTTTGAACCAGGGGTCGGCCTTGAGATCAAGTTGATTGAGAAAAAGATCCGCGACGAAGGGGGTGCCAAACTGTCCGGGTGGCAAACTGATGTTGTGAATGACCAGTAAAGAAACATCCCCGCTAGACGGACGTTCGTTAAAATTTGGGGAGGGTCGCCGAGAGGCGTTCGCGATCGGTTCTAGCCAAGCCTGAGCATCAAGCTTCATGATGACTATTTAGCGGGACCGACCGGGTCCGAGTTTTGCATGAGATTCATTGCAGAACGTCTCACCTTGGGTCAACAAGGCTTCGGATCGGGGTAAAAAGACATCGCAGTGCGCGCAGCGCACCATCTGCTCAGAGCTTGGCAAAGGATTGTTGCGGGGAGCTTGTTGAGTTTTCTCATCGCGAAAGCGTTTTTTAGCGGCCTGAAGCGCCAAAAAACGGCTGGCGAACAGTACGACAAAAAAGACAGCAATCCAAAAAAGTGTTTTACCCATCTCAACGCCTTTGAAGAATAACTTCGATGACAAAGCGAGAGCCAGTATAAGCCAGCACGACAAAAGCAAAGCCCACGAGCGTGTAACGCAGTGCTGTGCGTCCTCTCCAGCCCCGAACATACCGACCGATCAACAAGATACCAAAAGTCAACCAAGACAACACAGTAAAAATGGACTTGTGATCAAGCGGCAACCATTTGCCTGAATACGAAAGAGAGACGATCGCCCCTGAGATTAGGGTCAACGTGAGGGCGGCATAGGCAATCCAAATCAGGCGAAACAATACCTGTTCTTGCGCAAGCAATGGTGGCTGAGCTTCCAAGAGGCGGCCAACAGCACGTCGGAAGGTCCCCGTGTGTGAGACCTCACTAAGGGGAAAATGCAGCCTGCGGTCGAGTCCTGACATCAACATGGCTTGGAGCGCGGCAATCGTCACCAGAGCGTATGCTAGCAATGCAATCAAAAGGTGGATGCGCAAGCCCGCGTCATTGGCATGTGCGAGGACTTGAGACTGTGGAAACGCGGCCGCTAGCAAGCAAACAATTGCACCAGTGGGTAATAAAAGTAGTTGCAGGCCATCAATACGAATGATCAAGCTTTCCAGCCAGAATACAATCATGCCAATCCAGACGGCAGCAGAAAGGGCTAGCGCCCACCCCACTCTGAGGTTGCCATCCTGCAAAACCATGTCTCGCAGGGCAATTCCGTGTAAAACAATGGCTAAAAGTAAACCGATACGCGCTAAATGACCCGCCTTGACGATCGGTGGATCTGACGAAAGCGAACGATAAAGGCCGAGGCCTAAGACGGCATAGGCCAATGCAGCAAGCGAGTGAAATACAATACCTAAAGACATATGCCTAGTGTAAAGCGAAACCGCCATCATGCTTGAAAATCTCACCCAACGTCTCTCCCGTGTTGTCAAGACTATGCGGGGCGAGGCACGCCTAACAGAAACCAATACGCAAGACATGTTGCGGGAGGTTCGCTTGGCGCTTTTAGAGGCTGACGTCTCCCTACCTGTCGTGCGCGATTTCATCGCAAGCGTCAAGGAAAAAGCCCTTGGTGAAGAGGTAGTCGGTAGCTTGTCTCCAGGCCAAGCCCTCGTGGGTGTGGTGCATCGGGAATTGACGGCACTCATGGGGGGCGATTTAGGGGCTGATGCGAGCGAGTTATCGCTGGCGATGCAGCCACCCGCTATTATTTTGATGGCAGGCTTGCAGGGTGCGGGTAAAACCACCACGACCGGCAAGCTCGCACGATGGTTGTCCGAGGGCAACCATGTACAAAACGGACGCAAGACAGGTAAAAAGAAGGTTGCGGTGGTCAGTGCCGACGTCTATCGTCCGGCTGCCATCGAGCAGCTCAAGATGGTGGCCGAGCAGGTGGGGGTGGAGTGGATCGCTTCAGATGCGACACAGAAGCCCGAGGAGATCGCCCGCCATGCGATCGATTACGCCCGTCGTCATCATTTCGATGTGCTGATCGTTGATACGGCCGGACGTCTGGGTATCGACGAAGCCATGATGCGCGAAATTCGCGCCTTGCATGACCTGCTCAAGCCGATCGAAACTTTGTTTGTGGTCGATGCAATGCAGGGTCAAGATGCGGTCAATACCGCGCGAGCCTTTGGTGAGGCCTTACCTTTGACCGGCGTGGTCCTGACCAAGCTCGATGGCGATGCACGCGGTGGTGCCGCCTTGTCGGTGCGTCATGTGACCGGTAAACCCCTCAAGTTTGTCGGTGTGTCTGAAAAGCTGGATGGTCTCGAGCCTTTCCACCCTGAGCGCATGGCTCAGCGTGTCTTGGGCATGGGCGATATCGTATCGCTGGTCGAGCAAGCGCAAAAAAATATCGATATTGGCGAGGCGCAAAAACTTGCTGCCAAGATGAAGTCCGGCGACAAGTTTGATCTGAATGATTTCCGCGATCAACTCGCACAGGTCAAAAAGATGGGTGATATGGGCTCCCTGCTTGACAAATTGCCTGCGCAGTTTTCGCAAGCAGCTGGTCAGTTACAAGGCGGCCAGGCAGAAAAACAGTTACGACGGACTGAGGGCATTTTGAACTCCATGACCCCGCTCGAACGCGCCAAGCCTGATTTGCTCAAAGCTTCGCGCAAGCGTCGTATCGCTGCGGGCGCGGGTGTGCCTGTCCAAGAGGTCAACCGTATGCTCAATCAGTTTGAGCAGATGCAGGGCATGATGAAACAAATGAAAAAAGGTGGCATGGCCAAGATGATGCGTGCCATGGGCGGTATGAAAGGCCTTGGCAAGCTCGGTGGTTTCGGACGTTAGGGCAGCGGGTTTTGGCCCGTAGTGGCCCTCAGTGGTCCCAGCCCGAGCATTAGCCTTTCTTTTTAAAAATCAGATCCCATACGCCATGACCGAGAAGCAAACCTCGGTTTTCAAACTTTGTCAGAGGACGATAGTCCGGCCTGGGTGAAAACCCCTCGCAGGTGTTCGAAAGCGATCCTTCTCCGGAGAGGACGTCGAGCATCTGGTGCGCATAGTGCTCCCAATCTGTTGCGCAGTGAATGTAAGCGCCTGGCGCCATTCTGCTGGCCAAGAGCTCGATCAAGGGTGGTTGAATCAAACGACGTTTATGGTGACGTTTTTTTGGCCAGGGATCTGGAAAATAAATATGCACGCCCGAGAGTGTTGCGGGGGCGATCATATCGCGCAAGACTTCGACTGCATCGTGCTGAATCAAGCGCACGTTAGTGAGTGCTGAGGCTTCAATGCGTTTGAGCATGGCACCCACGCCCGCATTGAATACCTCGACCCCCAGAAAATGATCTTGCGGTCTGGCGAGCGCGATTTGTTCAGTGGTCTCGCCCATACCAAAACCGATCTCAAGGATGGTCGGGGCAGGGCATCCAAAAGCTTCGGTCAAGTTCAGCAAGCTCGGTCGATAAGCAATGGACCACTTGCTTAAAAACGCATCAAGCGCTTCTTGTTGACCCTTGGTCATATGACTGCGGCGGTTGACGAAACTGCGGATATGCGAAGGGTGCATGATTAACCGCCTCCAACAGCGACAACAATTTCCAGGCGATCGCCAGCCTCGAGCTGTGTACCCGCATAGGTGCTTTTTGGAACAATTTCGCCGTTGCGTTCGACCGCAATGCGTTTGCCTGTGTAGCCGAGCGCGTCAAGGAGCGCGGCGACAGAAGTGGGGCCAGACATAGTCTTGGGATGGCCATTGAGAACGATATTCATAGCGATATTGTAGTGGTTATAATTCTTAAACGATGACTCAGACTATCAATATCGCCGCTTACAAATTCGTTTCTCTTGACGATCTCGAAACGCGCCGACTCGCACTGTTGGCGCAAGCCCAAGCCAATGTCCTCAAAGGCACCGTATTGTTGACGCCAGAAGGCATCAACTTGTTTTTGGCTGGGACACAGCAAAATATTGACCAATTTTTAGACTGGCTGCGCGAGGATCCTGCTTTTGACGATCTCGAGGCAAAGTTCAGTACCTCGCAAGACGTGCCCTTCAAGAAAATGCTGGTCAAAATCAAGCGTGAAATTATCCGTATGAATCATCCCGCGATTCGTCCCGAGGCGGGGCGTGCGCCCGCAGTGGATGCGCAGACGGCAGCTCGCTGGCTCACCGATGGCCATGATGATGCGGGACGTCCGGTTGTCTTTCTCGACACACGTAATGATTTTGAAGTCGAAGCCGGCACGTTCCTGGGTGCGATGAGTTTGAACCTGACCAAGTTCACCGAGTTCCCTCAGGCCTTGCTTGCTCACAAAGAAGAGCTCGCCGGCAAGACAGTTATCAGTTTTTGCACCGGTGGCATCCGTTGCGAAAAAGCCGCTATTTTTATGGGTGAAGTGGGCGTTGAAAACGTCTACCAGTTGGACGGCGGCATCCTCAAATACTTCGAGAAAACTGGTGGCGTGGGCTATCAGGGCAATTGCTTTGTCTTTGATGAGCGCCGGACGGTTGACTCAGCGCTGGCACCGCAACCACTGGTTTAGTAGTGGCTGGCGGGGACGCGCATTCAGCGAATTCGCATACCGGGTTGTGCACCGCTCTCAGGATCCAAGACGTAAATCCCTGGTTGGGTCTTTGAGTCAAAGTGGCTCGCTGAGAGCACCATGCCCTCAGATACACCAAACTTCATTTTTCTCGGCGCAAGGTTGGCCACCACAACAGTCAGGCGACCCTTGAGTTGCTCAGGTTCATACGCAGACTGAATCCCTGAAAAAATATTGCGATGCCGTCCCTCACCGAGGTCGAGCGTCAGTTGCAGTAGTTTGGTCGAACCTTCTACGCGCGCACAGTCAACAATCCGCGCGACCCGCATATCGACCTTGAGGAAGTCATCGATGCTAATGGTGGCCGCGATGGGTTCGCCACCTGGCGTTAGCCCATCCGAGACCGCTGATTGAGAGCTTAAAGATTCTGCGGATGCAGTGGTTACGGTTGCAGCGCCGACAACCGCGACTGACTTAGGCTTATCTTTGGCTGCAGTCTCGGCGGGCGGCTCAAACAATGCATCGAGCATCGCGGGCTCGACACGCTGCATCAGGTGTTTAAAGGGGCTGATGTGTGCGGGTAGCTCGCCGGCATCGGACCACACAAAGCTACGCGACAAACCAAAAAGTTCTTGCGCGACCCGTTGGGCCAGCACAGGCAAAATGGGCGTGAGCATGACCGTCAAGGCTTTAAAGCCTGCCAGTGCTGTCGAGCAAATATGCTGGAGCGCCGCGCGTTGTGCGGGGTCTGCATCAGCCAGGCCTTTGGCAATCAGCCAAGGTTGAGCGGCGTCAAAGGCTTGGTTGATCTGATCGGCATGTGCCATGATTTCACGAATCGCACGACCGTATTCGCGGGTTTCCAAATCATTGCGAACAGCGTCGGCCGCCAGCGTCCAGTGCGCCGCCAAGGCGGTGTCGGCAGGATAGGCGAGCTGACCATCAAAATACTTGCTGATGAAATTGGCCGCACGGCTGGCGATGTTGATGTATTTACCCACCAGATCGCTGTTGACGCGCGCGACAAAATCGTCGGGGTTAAAGTCAATGTCTTCGACGCGAGCGTTGAGTTTGGCTGCGATGTAATAGCGCATCCATTCGGCGTTCATACCCAATTGCAGGTAACGAAGCGGTGAAATTCCCGTGCCACGGCTTTTTGACATTTTTTCACCGCTGACGGTGATAAAGCCATGAACATTCAGCTGGTCAGGTGTTTTGCGACCGGCAAACTTCAGCATGGCGGGCCAGAACAGTGCGTGAAAATAGACGATGTCTTTGCCAATAAAGTGCACTTGCTCCGTTGTGTTACCGGGTGTCAGCAGCGTGTCAAAATCGATGCTGAGCTTGGCACAGTAAGCCTTAAGCGAGGCAAGATAACCGACAGGCGCATCAAGCCAGACGTAAAAATACTTGCCCGGCGCATCAGGGATTTCGATACCGAAATAAGGCGCGTCGCGTGAAATGTCCCAGTCGCCCAAGTTGTCTTGGTCGTCGCCCTCGCCATGCCCGAGCCATTCGCGGGTTTTGGCAAGCACTTCGGACTGGAGGCGTTTGTGACCTTGCGCATTTGTCCCTGTGGTCCAGTCTTGTAAAAACTTGACGCAACGCGGGTCGGAGAGCTTAAAGAAAAAGTGTTCTGAGCTTTTCAGAATGGGGCGCGCTTGTGTCAGCGTCGAGTAGGGCTCAATCAGGTCGGTGGGCGCATAGACGGCTCCACAGGCCTCGCAAGAGTCGCCGTACTGATCTTTGGCATGACATTTTGGACATTCGCCTTTAATGTAACGATCCGGCAAAAACATGCCTTTGACCGGATCAAAAAACTGCTCGATCTCTCGCGTTTCGATGAGGCCGGCCTCGCGCAGCTTGCGGTAAATCCCTTGGGATAGCTCAACGTTTTCGGGCGAATCGGTCGAGTGCCAATGATCAAACTCAATATGGAAGCCTTGCAGATACTGCGGGCGTTCCGCTGCAATGCGGGCTACCAGCTGCTGTGGCGTAATGCCCTCGGCCTCAGCTTTAAGCATAATGGGTGCGCCGTGCGTGTCGTCAGCCCCAACAAAGTGCACCGTATGCCCCGCCATCCGCATTGCGCGCACCCAGATATCTGCCTGGATGTATTCCATGATGTGGCCAATGTGAAAGGAGCCATTGGCATAGGGCAGCGCGGTCGTGACAAAAATAGTTCGGGACATGAGTAAAAGGAAGCTTAGGTGGACATTGAGATCAATATGATCATTTTAGAGCAGTGTGCGTCGGGCGCAGGCCGGTCAAGCAGGTTTGTCAGCTGGGCTGATCTATCAGGCTGGCTGATCAGATTAACTTAGCGGACGTCTCGGGATTCGACATCTGTGACGTCTTTTGCGTTCAAAGAACCCTGCGATGACGTGGACTTGCGTCCGGATCTGCGCGCCATCCAGTATTCTTTGGCTTCGAAGGGTTTGCCGCGCAAGCGGGCAATGACCAGCAAAAACATAATCGCAATAAGGGTGGAAAAAGTCAGGATGAGTGCCATCACCAGCCCGAAGAAACCCACCACGATGACCACGGCAAAGCGGATAATGCGGCGAAGTAGTTCAATCATTTTGATACCGTGGTTTAAATAAAAACAAAGATAGCAGAGGAATTGCAATGAGTGTAGCGCTAGTAGACGTCCGGGCAGTGCTTGAGCAGGTTCTCGATCCAGTAACAGGTGTCTCGCTGAGTCGGGCCGTCAAAGACACGCAGATACAGATCGCTAACGGTCGCGTCAGTATCCAGGTGGTCTTGGGCTACCCCGCCGCCCGCCGGTTTGAGTCTTTGCGCAGCCTGTTGCTCGAAGCCCTCCAGGCTGCGGGGATCGCTCAAGCCGAGGTCGCGATCTCGAGCAAGATTATCGCCCATGCCGTACAGCCTGGGGTGGCGTTGGTACCGGGCATACGCAATATTATTGCCGTTGCCTCGGGAAAGGGTGGGGTGGGCAAGAGCACGACTGCGGTCAATCTCGCACTCGCGCTCCAGGCAGAGGGCGCCCGAGTTGGTTTGTTGGATGCGGATATTTACGGCCCCAGCGTCCCCACATTATTGGGGGTGTCGGAGCGCCCTGACAGCGCAGATGGAAAAACGATGAGCCCAGTCGTGGGGCACGGTATTCAGACCAATTCGATCGGCTTTATGATCAGCGAGGACAATCCTGCCATTTGGCGCGGTCCGATGGTCACTCAGGCGCTTGAGCAGTTATTGCGGTCGACCAACTGGGATAACTTGGATTATCTGATCATCGATATGCCTCCGGGCACAGGTGACATCGCCTTGACCTTAGCGCAAAAAGTTCCTGTCGTTGGGGCCGTGATTGTGACAACACCCCAAGATCTGGCTCTTTTGGATGCGCGCAAAGGCTTGCGCATGTTCGAAAAGGTCAATATCCCGGTGCTGGGCGTGATCGAAAACATGGCGATTCACGTTTGTAGTCAGTGCGGACATGCCGAGCACATCTTTGGCGAGGGCGGCGGGCAACGTATGGCGGACCAGTACAAGGTGTCATGGTTGGGGGCGCTGCCCTTGTCGATGGCGATTCGGGTCGGCGCAGATGCCGGTAAACCGACGGTTCTCTCAGACCCTGGCAGTGAAGCGGCCAAGCTTTATGGTGAGATTGCCGCCAGAGTCGCAGCCAAAGTGGACACTTTGCCAAAGGATTTGAGCGATAAGTTTGGCGTGATTGCTGTTAAACGCACATAGATTTGGTTTTACTACCCTTGTAAGGTCTGATCAGTCCCTACAAGGGGTAAAATTCGCGCTCTCGACTTTTAAATTTGAGGCGCTTGTTTAATGAGCATCAAAAGCGACAACTGGATTCGCCGCATGGCCCAAAGCGACGGGATGATCGAACCCTTCGAGCCTGGTCAAGTACGTTCGAACGACTCAGGACGAATTGTGAGTTATGGCACCAGCAGCTACGGCTACGACGTGCGCTGTGCGAACGAATTCAAAATTTTCACTAATATCAACTCGACGATTGTCGACCCCAAAAATTTCGACGAAAAATCCTTTGTCGATTTTCATGGTGATATTTGTATCATCCCCCCTAACTCCTTTGCGCTCGCGCGCACGGTCGAATATTTCCGGATTCCCCGTAGCGTGCTGACCATTTGTCTTGGCAAGAGCACGTATGCGCGTTGCGGCATCATCGTCAACGTGACACCTCTTGAGCCTGAGTGGGAGGGCCATGTCACGCTTGAGTTTTCCAACACCACGCCGCTCCCAGCGAAAATCTACGCAGGCGAAGGTTGCGCGCAGATGCTGTTTTTTGAAAGTGACGAGATTTGCTCGACCTCTTACAAGGATCGGGGTGGTAAGTATCAAGGGCAACTTGGTGTCACACTGCCGCGCACCTAAGCACGGATACATGCCACCGCTTTGTTGACACTGTTTTGTAGTGTGCGTGTGTGATGCTTTTATTTATTCCTGTGCGCTGAGTATGTTGCTCGGCGCCAACTTGCAACTATTCTCTGCGGAGTCCTCCGGATGAAATTTCGCTTCCCTATCTTCATTATTGATGAGGACTACCGCTCCGAGAACGCTTCGGGTTTGGGGGTTCGCGCTCTTGCAACGGCCATCGAGGCCGAAGGCATGGAGGTCATTGGTGTCACTAGCTACGGTGACTTGAGTTCCTTTGCCCAGCAACAAAGTCGTGCCAGTGCGTTTATCCTCTCCATTGACGATGAAGAATTCGATGTGGACTCTCCCGAGGATGTCGCAGGTGCGATTAAAAATCTCCGCGTATTTATCGGCGAATTACGTTTTCGCAACGCAGATATACCGATTTATCTCTACGGCGAAACACGGACGGCCGAGCACATCCCAAATGATATTTTGCGCGAACTGCATGGTTTCATTCACATGTTTGAGGACACGCCTGAGTTTGTGGCGCGTCACATCATCCGCGAAGCCCGCAGCTATGTCGACAGCCTGGCCCCGCCGTTTTTCCGTGAGCTGGTCAACTATGCGCAGGATGGTTCTTACTCCTGGCATTGCCCCGGACACTCGGGCGGCGTGGCCTTCCTAAAGAGCCCCGTTGGTCAAATGTTTCACCAGTTTTTCGGCGAAAACATGTTGCGCGCCGACGTTTGTAATGCCGTGGACGAACTCGGTCAGCTGCTTGACCATACTGGCCCTATTGCTGAGTCCGAGCTCAATGCCGCGCGGATTTTTAACGCTGATCATTGTTATTTCGTCACCAACGGCACCTCGACGTCTAACAAAGTCGTTTGGCACGCCAACGTCGCGGCAGATGACATTGTGGTGGTGGATCGCAACTGTCACAAATCGATTTTGCATGCAATCACGATGACGGGGGCGATCCCAGTGTTTTTGCGCCCAACGCGCAATCACATGGGCATCATCGGGCCGATTCCCCTTGAGGAATTCGAGCCAGAAAATATCCAGAAAAAAATCGATGCGAATCCCTTTGCCCGCAAGGTCAAAAATAAAAACCCCCGTATTTTGACCTTGACGCAAAGCACTTATGACGGCGTGATTTATAACGTCGAGACGATTAAGGCAAAACTCGGCAATCTCGTGGATACGCTCCACTTCGATGAGGCCTGGTTGCCTCACGCGGCCTTCCATAGCTTTTATCAGGATATGCATGCCATCGGCGCAGGACGTCCGCGCAGCCCGAAAGCAATGGTGTTTGCCACCCACTCGACACACAAGCTGCTGGCTGGGATCTCGCAAGCTTCTCAGATCATTGTTCAGGAATCTGAGACACGCAAGCTCGATCGCAACATTTTTAACGAAGCCTACTTGATGCATATGTCCACCTCGCCGCAATACGCGATCATCGCGTCCTGTGACGTGGCAGCGGCCATGATGGAAGCCCCAGGCGGTACGGCTTTAGTTGAGGAAAGTATTCGCGAGGCGCTTGATTTCCGCCGTGCGATGCGCAAGGTTGATCTCGAGTACGGGGATGATGACTGGTGGTTTACCGTTTGGGGGCCTGATTACCTGGCCGCGCACGGCGTGGGCGAACAGTCTGACTGGATGCTCAAAGGCAATGATCATTGGCACGGCTTTGGTGATCTCGCCGAAGGCTTCAATATGCTTGATCCGATCAAGGCAACGATTGTCACGCCAGGATTGGATATGTCCGGTAGTTTTGGTGAAACCGGTGTGCCTGCAGCGCTCGTGTCAAAGTACTTGACTGAGCACGGCGTGGTGGTTGAAAAAACCGGCTTGTATTCCTTTTTCATCATGTTCACGATTGGTATTACCAAAGGCCGTTGGAATACTCTCTTGACGGCTTTGCAGCAGTTCAAGGACGACTACGACCGCAATCAACCTATGTGGCGTATCTTGCCCGACTTTTGCAAGGGCAATCGGCGCTATGAGCGCATGGGGCTGCGCGATTTGTGCCAACAAATTCACGAACAGTATCGCAAGCATGATGTCGCGCGTCTGACGACCGAGATGTATTTAAGTGACATGGTGCCGGCACTCAAACCCTCGGATGCCTTTGCCAGAATGGCGCACCGTGAGGTCGAGCGCGTTTCGATTGATCAACTCGAAGGCCGAGTGACGGGCGTGTTGTTGACGCCTTATCCACCCGGTATTCCCTTGCTGATTCCTGGTGAGCGTTTCAACAAAACCATCGTTCAATACCTGCAGTTTGCGCGTGAGTTCAATCAAATGTTTCCTGCCTTTGAAACATATATTCACGGCTTGGGTGAAGATGTATTACCCGATGGTGAAAAGCGCTATTACGTCGACTGCCTGATAGAAGACCAATGCTGAGCTTGCGACGTCAAGCGATATGTATGACTGAGGGCTTGTATGCAGTTTGATGTGGCGGTCATTGGTGCGGGAGCCGCGGGCATGATGTGTGCCGCGGTAGCCGCGCAGCGTGGACGCTCGGTCGTGCTGATCGATCACGCTAGTAAGCTGGCGGAAAAAATCCGAATCTCGGGTGGTGGGCGTTGTAACTTCACCAATAAACAGGTGCTGCCTGAGAACTTCATCTCAGCGAATCCTCATTTTTGTAAGTCGGCCTTGGCCAGTTATACCCCTCAGGACTTTATTGACCTGATGCGACGTCATGACATTGCCTGGCACGAAAAGCACAAAGGTCAGCTTTTTTGCGACGATAGCAGCGAGTCGATTATCGAGATGCTGCGTGTCGAGTGCGATCAGGGGGGCGTCCAGTGGCGGATGCCGTGCGAGGTCAAGGAAATTTTGCGTGAGGAGCCTGCGGGGGCCGCTATTTTTACTTTAAATACCTCCATAGGACCCATTCTTGCGAGTAATTTGGTCGTGGCCACGGGTGGTCTGGCGATACCACAGCTTGGTGCGACAGATTTTGGCTTAAAACTCGCCCGGCAGTTCGGACTCAAGGTCATTGAGCCCCGCCCGGCGCTAGTGCCGCTGACCTTTGATGCGGAGGCATGGACGCCTTTTGGCACACTCGCGGGTGTAGCCTTGCAGGCAACAGTGAGTGCCGGCCCGGGGCGTCGTGCGCAGCAGTTCCTCGAGGATGTCTTATTCACCCACCGAGGCTTATCGGGTCCCGGTATTTTGCAAATTTCGAGTTATTGGCAGCCCGGTGAGGCGATCGTGTTGGACTTAGCGCCAGGACTAGACGTATCCGCCAAGCTGGTCGAGGCGAAGGTCGGTGGCAAGCAACAATTGGGGACGGTGCTTTCGTCTCTATGGCCCAAGCGTCTCGCGGAGCAGTGGCTGGGCGAACAAGCGACGACAAGACTCGCCGATGCCCCAGATCGTATCCTCAAGGACTTAGCACAGCGCATTCAGGCCTGGGCCCTCGTGCCAAGCGGAACGGCGGGCTACAAAAAAGCCGAAGTCATGCGGGGTGGTGTGGATACGCGCGGGCTTGATCAGCGCAGTATGCAAGCCCGCAACGTTCCTGGCCTGCACTTTATCGGTGAAACGGTCGATGTCACGGGCTGGCTGGGTGGCTATAACTTCCAATGGGCGTGGGCGTCTGGCGTTGCCTGCGGGCGGAGCCTCTGATCGTTAAGGGGTAGATACCCGAGCCGAGACAAGGACGGGCTTGTCGCGGGCGCACTTTTCGCGTTATGCTTTGTAAGCTGTGAACGCATATTGCGGGAGAGCGCAAAGACGTCCATGTTTGGATTTTGTTTGCCGCCGAAGGCGCAATTCGCCCAGAATCGCTCAGGCCCCCTATACCGCAACATGACTTGAACGTTTTCCTACTGAAAATGTTCAGCACAACACTCTGGAGAGACCCGCGACCCATTGAATGGGTCACAACGGGCGCCGAAGGTGCACACCCGCGAGACTGCGGGGCAACTCTCAGGCAAAAGGACAGAGGGGCGGATCGCCAGTCAAATTTCGTGCGCCCAGCGCATGCGATTGAGGTGCCGCACCTTTCTACTGTCTTATTTCTCTGTCGGAGTGTTTCTATGTCTGCTGATTTAAAGCGCACCCCTCTTGCCAGCGTGCATCTTGCCGCGGGCGCGCGCATGGTTGATTTCGGTGGTTGGGAGATGCCCGTCAATTACGGCTCGCAAATCGAAGAGCACCATGCCGTTCGACGGGATGCGGGCATGTTCGATGTCTCGCACATGCTCAATGTGGATGTGGTCGGCGCCGATGCGACACCGTTTTTACGCAAGCTGATTGCCAATGACGTGAATAAACTCACTCAGTCTGGCAAGGCGCTTTATTCCTGTATGTTGAATCCACAGGGCGGTGTGATCGACGATCTCATCGTTTATTTTTTTACACCGACACAATGGCGTTTGGTCGTCAACGCCGGCACAGCGAACAAAGATATCGCCTGGATGCAGCGTGTCGCAGTGTCTGGTGGTTTTCAAGTGACCGTGACGCCCAGACGCGATCTCGCCATGGTCGCAGTGCAAGGGCCGAATGCCCGAGCCAAAGTGTGGGCGACGCGTCCCGCTTGGCGTGCCGCAACAGAAAGTCTCGGCGTATTTTCTGGCGCACAGTTCCCGGGCGATATCATGGTCGCGCGCACAGGCTACACCGGCGAAGACGGTTTTGAAATTGTCGTCCCCGCCGCTGAGGTTGAGCAACTCTGGAAGGATCTGACTGCACAGGGTGTTGCGCCCTGTGGCCTGGGTGCGCGCGATACCTTACGCCTCGAAGCAGGCATGAATTTATATGGTCAGGATATGGATGAGTTGATTCATCCAAATCAGGCAGGTTTAACCTGGACCGTTTCTCTCAAGGACGCAGAGCGCCGCTTTATTGGTCGTGAGGCGATCGAGCAATTTGCAGATCCCCGTGTGTTTATTGGTCTCAAACTTTTAGACCGTGGCGTCATGCGCGCCCACATGGTGGTGCGCACGGCCAAAGGGCTGGGCGAGGTCACAAGCGGCACAATGTCACCCACCATGGGCGTATCCGTTGGTTTTGGCCGACTGCCTCAAGGTATTGCCGTAGGCGATCAGGTTGAGATTGATATCCGCGGCAAATGGGTACCCGCCGTGGTGTGTCAGTTGCCTTTCGTCCGCAATGGTCAGGTGGTCACGCACGCTTAGCCTTTGCGTTGAAACGTTTAAATCGTATTCATTTCATTCGTACTCTTTGAAACTACTTCTTTGAAACCAATTCTTTGACACTGCATTCCTTATAAATTTTCGGAGACTTTCATGAGCATTCCTAGCGATCGTAAATACGCAACTACCCACGAATGGATCAAAGCCGAAGGCGATGTGATGATCGTTGGTATTACCGGACCTGCCCAAGAGCAGCTCGGTGATTTGGTGTTTGTGGGTGATGTCAAAGTCGGCGCCAAACTCGCAGCAGGCGCGACTGCAGGCGTTGTGGAGTCCGTGAAGGCGGCCTCAGACATCTACGCGCCAGTCGCCGGCGAGATTGTTGGTTTTAATGAAGCGCTCAATGACGCGCCTGAAAGCATCAATGCCAGCCCGTATGGCACCTGGATCTTTAAGATCAAGGCAAATAACCCCGCAGATGTTGATGGTTTGCTCGATGCAGCAGGCTATCAAACCGTCGCTGACGCAAGTTAAGGCAAACACCATGTCCCAAGCTTTAGATACCTCGAACGCATTTATTCCTCGCCACATTGGTCCGAGTGAGCAAGATCAACAAAAAATGCTCGCAGCCATCGGTGCGGCGGATCTTGACACGCTGATGCGTGAAGTCGTGCCCACAAATATCCATATGACTCGCGAGCTTGATCTCCCAGGCGCGCGCTCCGAGGCGGATGTATTGGGTGAAATGCGCAAAATTGCTGCCGACAATCAAGTGTTTCGCAACTACATCGGACAGGGCTACTACGGAACGCACACGCCCAATGTTGTGCTGCGAAACATCCTCGAAAATCCAGCTTGGTACACCGCCTACACCCCCTATCAGCCAGAGATTGCGCAAGGTCGTCTTGAGGCGATTTTGAATTATCAAACCATGGTGGCGGATCTGACGGGCCTGGATATTTCGAACGCCTCCTTGCTCGATGAGGGGACCGCCGCTGCCGAGGCGATGACCCTCGCGCGCCGTGCCTCGACAGCGCAAAGCAAAGTCTTTTTTGTTTCGCAGCACTGCCATCCACAGACGATCGAAGTGATTCGCACACGTGCGGATGGCTTAGATATTGACGTGATCGTGGGAGACGAATCCGAGGGCGTACCCGCATGTTTCGGTTTGCTCGTGCAATACCCTCATTCCTTAGGCGCAGTCGCAGACTATCGCGCCCTCGCCGAACAGGTGCACACGCAGGGCGGCGTAGTAGCCTGTGCGACGGACCTGCTGGCGCTGGCGCTGCTTGAGCCGCCTGGTCATTGGGGCGCAGATATTGCGATTGGCTCTGCACAACGTTTTGGTGTGCCGTTTGGTTTTGGTGGTCCGCATGCGGGCTTTATGGCGTGCAAGGATGCGTTCAAGCGCAATATGCCAGGTCGTCTCGTGGGGGTCTCCAAAGACGCCCAAGGCAATCGGGCCTTGCGTTTGGCTCTGCAGACGCGCGAACAACATATTCGCCGTGAGAAAGCTACGTCGAACATTTGCACCGCACAGGTTTTATTGGCGGTGATGTCTAGCATGTACGCGTTGTGGCATGGTCCTAAAGGGATTCAATCGATTGCAACACGTGTGCATCAATCGACCGCGATTCTCAAGCAGGCAATCACTGCGCTCGGCATCAACGTGGCAAACGCCACCTTTTTTGATACGCTGTTACTTGAAACGGGTGCGCAGACAGAGGCTGTGCTCAAAGCAGCCCGCGCGGCGCGCATTAATTTGCGAAGCGTCAGCGCTACTCAGCTGAGTATTTCGCTTGATGAAACGGTAACGCTTGAGGATCTTGAGCAGTTGCTCGCCGTTCTAGCCGGTGCGTTAGGCAAGGCTTCGCCAACATTGTCGCTCGACATCAATGGTTTACCTGGCCTCCCCGCCAGCGTTCATCGCAAGCAAGCCATTCTCAGCCATCCTGTTTTTTCAAGTATTCAGTCTGAGACAGACATGCTGCGTTACCTGCGCAAGCTGTCCGACAAGGATTTAGCTTTAGATCGCACGATGATCCCGCTCGGTTCTTGCACGATGAAGCTTAACGCGACTGTCGAGATGATTCCGGTCACTTGGCCAGAGTTTGCTGCAATTCATCCTTTCGCGCCTGCAGACCAGACGCGTGGTTATCAGACCATGATTGAGCGCTTGTCCAAGGACCTCTGCGAAATTACTGGTTACGACGCAATCAGTTTGCAACCTAACTCTGGTGCGCAGGGCGAATACGCAGGCTTACTCGCCATTCGTGCCTATCACCGCGCCAACGGGCAGCACCAACGTGATGTCTGTCTGATTCCTGCTTCGGCGCATGGGACCAACCCAGCCTCTGCCAATATGGTGGGGATGGACGTGGTTGTCATCGGCTCCGATGCGCACGGCAACGTCGATCTCGAGGATCTCAAAGCCAAAATCGCCAAGGTCGGTGATCGTTTGGCTGCGTTGATGGTGACATACCCTTCCACGCATGGCGTATTTGAAGAATCGATTACGACGATTTGTGATCTGATTCACGAGGCTGGCGGTCAGGTGTATATGGACGGCGCCAATATGAACGCCATGGTGGGTGTGGCTCAGCCAGGCAAGTTTGGCTCGGATGTGTCTCACCTCAACTTGCACAAAACCTTCTGCATCCCACACGGTGGCGGTGGACCAGGTGTTGGACCGGTAGGTGTGCGTGCACACCTTGCGCCCTTTTTGCCTGGCGTGGTGAGCGAGAAGGGCGTGATGGCCAATGGTATGCCGGTGGGGCCTGTGTCGGCTGCGCCCTTCGGCTCTGCGAGCATTTTGCCCATTCCTTTCGTCTACATCTCGTTGATGGGCGCACAAGGCTTGCGTCGCGCAACCGAGGTCGCCATTTTGAGCGCCAACTATGTGGCTCGTCGGTTGGGGGATCATTATCCCGTGCTGTACACCGGTCGTAACAATCGCGTGGCGCACGAGTGCATCCTGGATATGAATCCAATCAAGGAAGCCTCAGGCATTGGTGCCGAAGACATTGCCAAACGCTTAATGGATTATGGTTTTCATGCGCCGACCATGAGCTTTCCGGTCGCAGGGACCTTGATGGTTGAGCCAACAGAGTCAGAAGGTTTGGCTGAGTTGGATCGGTTTATCGAGGCCATGATTTCGATTCGCAAAGAAATTGCTCAAGTCGAGTGTGGCGAGCGCGACAAGAGCGATAACGTATTGAAAAATGCACCGCATACTGCCAAGATGTTGTTGGCCGAGGAGTGGCACCACGACTATCCTCGCCAGCAAGCGGCCTATCCAGTTGCAAGCTTGCGCGACACCAAGTATTGGCCACCCGTTGGCCGCGTGGATAACGCTTGGGGTGATCGTAACTTGGTGTGTTCGTGTTTGCCGATTGAGGCCTACGCTGAGCAGGTGTAATTGAAACCACGGCGATCACCATTAGGTGATCGCCAATTCGCCAGAGTGCTGAGCGCATGCGCTGAGTACTTAAAATGAGCACCTCAAAATCTAGTTGATTTTTGGTGCGTCGTTTTGCACGTCTCAGTTCGAAGGTATGGTGCTCGGTGCAACTGTGGGTGCTTGCTTCACGGCTGCATTCGCTTCTGCGGCAGTTTTTTCCGCCGCGTCAATGGCCGCTTTTTCAGCGGCCTTGAGTTCAGTTGAAAAATCCCTGACAAGTTTAAAGAAGGTGCTGACCATACCCTCGATAGCATCCTGTCCGATGCCGCCATACGCGCTAATGTCCATTTCTAAAATGGGAGTGTTCGCTTCATTGAGAAAGACACGTGCCCAGCGGTTACGAAGATTCCAGTCATTGACAAACTTGAGCGGGGCAGTTTGTTTGGTCGGATAGGTGGCTCGGAGCAAAACATCTTCGCAGGTCGGATCTTTGCGGCAGCCACTAAAGATGATCTCGACGCTATTCGCGCCTAAGTCACTCGGAGCGACTTTAAGAACTAAGTCGCCATCGGCATTTCTTGTTTCCTGGTATTTAAAATCAGCATCACTCAAGATAGCCGCCAGTACTTCAGGATCTAAGTGCTGAAGAGAAGATGCCTCGTCTGTACCCACTTGAGCAGCCGACGCCTGAATGGCTAGCCATGGGTGAGGGACAAAGGTACTCAGCAGTTTCAAGAGAGGTTCGGCTGGTGTACGTTGGCCATTAATCCTGAGTTCGTTGTCTTGCACGTTGAACTGACTGACAAGTTTGCCGTTTTGCACGCGACCCAATTTTAGTTGCGCTGCCAACTCTACTAGTCTTCTTGACTCACGATCTGCGAGACCCTTGGCTTTTGCGGGGCTCGACCCAGGCGTTTGAAAGGACTGCAAGACAAGAGCGTTGACCATCGGCTGAGAAATCGTGAGTGTCGCGTCAAGTGTGTCGATTAGGTTTTCGCGAAGGCCAATACCGCCATTTGCAAGCTCCACAGGCTTGAGCGCTGAGCTGAGAGTAAGTTGACTCTTGCCTGCAGGTGTTTCCCAGAGGAGTGGCTCTATACGGATGGACGGACTATTTTTGAGTAGTCCGTGAAATTGAAGCCAGAATTTTTTTACTTCTGTTGCGCTAATCGCTTCTGGCGTCAGAATATGACTGATCTGGCGCATGAATGTGCGGCTGTAAAGCTCCAAGAGGGGGTTGAGCGCGCGATCATTGAGCTTATCGTAAGTCACAGCTAGCTTGAAGGCCCCCAGTTTCTTTTGAGCAAAGCTCAGTGAGCCGATATCAATACGTGTCTCGCCGCTCACTTCTGATTCATCAAGAGATAGTTCGCTACGGAATTTAATTTTTTCAAGCTCGACAGTCGGACCGTTGACAGAAGCCCAGGTCAGACGGGCGATGTCACGCTTATTGATGCCGAGCGGTAATCCCAAGGCACCCGTCTGCACATCCGTGTCGAGTTTGACGCCTTTTAGATCAAAGGTGGTGAGGCCATCCGTCGCATTCAGTGAGTCGAGGACTAATTCGCCTTTTCTGCTTCGCAAGCGTGGGCCAATTTCTGCTTTGAACTGGGCACCACCAAATTGCACGCGTAAGGCGTCTTGGCGAAAATCGACGGGTGCTGCAGTCCAAAGCAGTTTTGCGACCCCATTGGCGCTAACGCGTGTTTGCCCCACCACCAACGAACGGCCCGTGCCTATATTGAAGAGACCTTCGCTCCATGGCGTTGGAACGGTGTTTGTATCAATCAGTGCACCCACGGCAGAAAAATCGCCAGCAAGTAAATTTTTGAGAGGGAATGGACCGTGTGAAATATGGTTGTCAAAGAGGATTTCGCGTTTGACTGCTGTGCCGGAGTCTTGCTTAGATAGAAACGTCAGCACATAGGACGCATGACTGGAAAAAATGCCGCGTTGGTAATCACGCGCTGATACACGTACCTGATCAGACCAGGTGCGCGCAAGGTAGAGGTTGACGGCATCGACCGCAGCATAAGACTGGGCTTGGATGCGGAACCCTGACCATAGACTCGCACCACTGTAGGCCGCAATGAGGACAAGCAACGTTACCGCGGTGATGATGAGTTTCTTTTTCATTTCTTTCACGACCTTCAGACTCTGGCCTTGGTGTATTGCACCACATCAAAGGACAAACCATTCTCAGGTAAGTGATGTGTTCTGGATATTTCTGTCCACTGGTTTTTATCTAACGGCGTAAAGAATGCATCGCCTTGAATGTCTGCCTGGACTTCTGTTGCGATGACTTGTTGGGCAAAAGGCAGGGCCTCTTGATAGATTTGTGCGCCACCAATGACAAAGGCTTGATCGACATCCTGAACGGCCTCGATGGCTTGTGCGAGGCTCGTGACGCAGTGTGCGCCCATTGCTTCGTAATGTGAGTTTCTAGAAATGACAATGTTGCGTCGTCCTGGCAAGGGTCTGCCGAGCGACTCCCAAGTCTTGCGGCCCATAATGACTGGATGTCCAAGCGTGGTGCGTTTGAAATGCGCCAAGTCGCTGGGTAGTTTCCAGGGAAGGGCGTTGTCCCGCCCAATCACGTGATTCAGTGCATAGGCGACGATCAGGGAGAGCTGCATGCGATTCGGGCCTTTTGAGCGTGGGTATCTTGCGGTCGTTAAACCGCAACCGGTGCTTTGATATGCGGGTGATGCGCATAATTTTCTATCACGAAGTCCTCATAGCGATAGTCAAAGAGTGACTCGGGCTTTCGTTGGATCGTGAGCGTGGGATAGGGGTTGGGCGCGCGTGAGAGTTGAAGCTCAACTTGTTCAAAGTGATTGCTGTAGATATGGCAGTCACCACCCGTCCAGACAAAATCACCCACCTCAAGCTTGCATTGCTGAGCAACCATATGCGTAAGTAACGCATAGCTGGCGATATTGAATGGCACACCGAGGAAGATGTCAGCGCTGCGCTGATACAGTTGGCAGGAGAGTTTGCCATCTGCGACATAAAACTGGAAAAAGGCATGACATGGCGGCAGCGCCATATTTTTGATTTCGCCTACGTTCCAGGCAGAAACAATCAATCTACGAGAGTCTGGTGTCTTGCGAATTTGTTCGAGTACTTGCGAGATCTGATCGACATGTCCGCCATCAGGCGTAGGCCAAGAACGCCATTGCACGCCATAGACTGGACCGAGATCGCCGTCTTCGCGTGCCCACTCATCCCAAATCGAACAACCGTTCTCTTGTAACCAGCGAGCATTGGAGTCGCCGCGTAAAAACCAGAGCAACTCGACAAAAATGCTGCGGGTGTGGAGTTTTTTTGTCGTGACCAAAGGAAAGCCTTTCGACAGATCAAAACGCATTTGATAGCCAAAGACCGAACGGGTCCCTGTGCCGGTGCGATCGGTTTTATTCACGCCTGTGGTGTAGACGTGCTGCATAAAGGTTTCGTACTGGTTCATCGCGCGGGTGACTCTTTATGGGCTAGTCGAGGGAGGGGAGGCTGTATCCACAATATCTGCGGACCAGGTGATTTCGGCGCTATGCGCAAGCATGGCGGAGGCTGAGCAGTATTTCTCATGCGACAGTGCGATGGCGCGCTCGACCGCAGCGCGTGGCAGGTTGTGGCCCGTCACAGTGAACACAAAGTGAATACTTGTAAAGACTTTAGGATCCGTGTCAGCGCGCTCGGCTTGCAGCTTGACTGAGCAGCCCGAAATAGCATGACGGCCACGTTTCAAAATCAGGACAACGTCGTAGGCAGTGCAACCACCTGTCCCGACAAGCAATAGTTCCATTGGGCGTGGTGCGAGGTTGTGTCCGCCGCCTTCCGGGGCACCATCCATTGCCGCAATGTGGCCTGTGCCAGTTTGTCCGACAAAGAGCATGCCATCTGGACCGCCCCAATCAATTTTCACTTCCATTTCAAATCCCTCTCGTTGAAGCAAGAATGATAAACGGTTGCCGCCTATTTTGGTCGATTTAAGCGACTAAGTCCTCGATTTTAGCTTTGTCGTCGCAGGGTCATGAAGAGCCCTTTTTGCTAAGAGCGGTAACATATCAAAAGACTCTTGCTGCAAGGAATGTTTCATGACAACGCATGACATCCATCCTACTCCTACCTCCACGACTACCATACACCCCTCGCTGATCCCGCCGCGTTTTATCCGAAGACAGGGGCTACTTGACCCTTTTATCGCAGAGCTCGATGTGGCCTTGCTGGTCTTAGGTGGCGGTATCACAGCGTCTAGAGCTAATCCGGCGGGTCCCAAAGCCGCTGAGAGCGATGCGGAGCTAGATGCTTCGGCTAAGCGACACGCCGCGGGTTTGATGCGTGTGAACCATGTCGGTGAGGTGTGCGCGCAGGCTTTGTATCGGGGGCAGGCTGCTGCGAGTCCGAGTAAAGAAGGTGCTGAGTTTTTCTTAGAGGCTGCTGCAGAGGAGGTTGATCATCTTGGTTGGTGCGCGCAACGTTTGCGTGAACTCGATAGCCGTCCAAGTCTCTTAAATCCCCTTTGGTACGCAGGATCCTTTGCATTAGGGATGCTCGCGAGTCGCTCGGGTTCTGCCCAAAGTCTTGGTTTTATGGCGGAGACTGAGCGGCAGGTTGAGGCACATCTAGACTCGCATTTGACAGAGCTTCCCGCTGCGGACACACGTTCTAGAGCCATTGTTGAGTCAATGAAGCAAGATGAAGTGAAACATCGGGTCAATGCCGAACATCGAGGTGCCCAAGCGTTGCCCATGCCCCTGCGTTCTGCCATGCGGGTACTGGCGAAAGTGATGACGAAAACGGCTTACAGAATTTAGTGTTTTGGAGGTCTCAGCGCTGTAAAGATTTGATTTATTTCATTAAAATTACGTTGTTGCGCCGCAACAATTATGAAAATCATTTATTTTTTTCTGATAAATAATAAATATTCTTGCACTGCACCAACTTTTCAGTTAATATTAGTTTATGGAAGTTCAGTCATGAGTGTGTTGAATTAAAGTGCTAGTGTTTACCAGTTAGTCCCAAGCACCTTATTAATTCCTCCGCCGAAGCTTTTATGTTCAAAGCCTCCTGTTCTTGCCAAAGTTGTCTCCTCCACCCTCCTCCTTTGGTGGATTTAGCCCAAGATTGCAAAATCTTGGGCTTTTTTTTGCCGATTACTCTTGTGTTAACCACTCGCCAGCTTGCGCACCCAATAGGCGGTAGAGGGATCGTAGGGGCTGACGGCGGGATCACTACCTAGTGCATCGAGTCTTCGCTCAATATCGCCAGCCAGGCGCTTGCCAAACTCAACGCCCCACTGATCGAAGGGATTGATACCCCAAAGTACGCCTTCGGTAAAGACCTTGTGCTCATAAAGCGCCAGCAAGGCCCCGAGTTGCCGAGCTTCGAGCTTGGGTAACACAATCAGCGTGGAAGGGCGCCCGCCGGGGTGGACTTGATGTCGTGCCAGCAGGGCGGCTTTTTCAGGATCTTTTTCGGTCTTGCTGACTTCTTTGAGAGACTGTTCGAAAGATTTACCTTCGAGTAAGGCGGCACGTTGTGCGAGGCAGTTTGCAATCAGTAGTCGGTGATGACGTGTATGGCGGTGATCTGGGACAGCACACAAAATAAAATCAACCGGTGCACCCTTGCCATCCTGATGCAGCCATTGGAAAAACGTGTGTTGACCATCCGTGCCTGGCATGCCCCACACCACGGGGCTACTCGGCACATCCAGGGCAGAGCCATCGCGCAAGGTAGCCTTTCCAAGGGACTCCATCTCGAGCTGTTGCAGCCAAGGCACGAGGTTGCCAAGGCGCGCATCGTAAGGGCATAGCGCAAAAGAGCCGAAGCCTAAGACGCTGCGGTTTGCGACGCCACTCAGCGCCATTTGAACGGGAGCGTTTTGTTCGATGGGCGCTGTCAGAAAATGCGCGTCCATCGCCGCGGCGCCTGCACGCATTTCATTTAATGCATCAATACCTAGGCCAAGTGCGATAGGCAGTCCAATCGAAGACCAAAGCGAGTAGCGACCGCCGACCCAATCCCAAAATTGAAAAATCCGATCATCGCTGATACCGAAGTCGCGTGCGGCCTTTGGATTGGCCGTGACGGCTGCAAAATGATCAAGCGGATATGTCACACCATTGGCGCGCAGCCAGTCGATTGCACAGGCGGCGTTCGCCAGTGACTCAGTGGTGGTAAAAGATTTGGAAGAGATGATGACGAGCGTATCGTGCGCATCTAGTCCTTCGAGTGCGGCCGTAATGGCGTGCGCATCGACGTTTGAGGCAAACCTCAAGTTACGCCGTGTGCCAGCACCTGCAAGTGAATCAAACGCCAGACGAGGGCCCCAGTCGCTACCACCAATGCCCAAGTGCACGACATTTCGATACTGATTGCGGGTATTGACTTCCTCAACAAACTTAGCCAAACGTGTCCGCTCAGTGTGTACGGCTTCGTGGACGGGCTCGGGAGGGATGGGCGCGCGCAAGGCGGTATGCCACGCAGCACGATTTTCAGTCCAGTTAATGGCGGCGCCTTCAAACAAGTCGCGACGGTACTGATCAAAGCCCTGCTGTTCTAATAACGCCCGAGAGGCGGCCGAAAGCGCTGCAGAACTTCTCTGCGTGGTCAGATCGACCTCAAGATCTGCCGCTGAAATCAAGCGCAATGTATCAGGCTTTAAAGGACTACTCAGCACGGCTTGCGAAAATTGCTTCCAAGCAGGGCTATTGGACAGAGAAGACATGGGGTTCAGTGAAAAGAGTGAAACGCCAACATCAGGCGCAAGGTTAAAACGGCAATTGTGCCGTAGGGACGAGCGCTAACAGTTGCGCCCGGAACACGGCTTGGATGCGCGCCAGCGCCTCGGGGGTGTCACCCTCAAAGCGCAAGACGACAACAGGTGTGGTGTTGGAGGCGCGTGCCAAGCCAAAGCCATCTGTATAGTCCGCGCGCAAACCATCAATCTTGAAGATTTCCGCAGCACCCTTAAAAACGCCTTCGTCTTGTAGGCGCTTGATCAGGGCGTGCGGTTCACCTTCACGCATTTCAAGCTTGAGCTCTGGCGTGGAGACGCCTTGGGGCAGGGCTTCGAGGACTGCTGAAGGATTCGCATCTCTTGAGAGGATCTCGAGCAGGCGAGCGCCGGTATACAAGCCGTCATCAAAACCGAACCAGCGTTCTTTAAAGAACACGTGGCCGCTCATTTCGCCAGCTAGAGGCGCGCCGGTTTCCGCCAGTTTCGCTTTGATCAAGGAGTGGCCTGTTTGCCACATCAGAGGGACACCCCCTGCGGCACGGACTTGTTCGGCGACATGTCGGCTGCATTTCACGTCATAAATAATGGTCTCACCTGGGCACCGCTGCAGTACATCACGTGCATACAAAATCAATTGACGGTCAGGCCAGATGATTTGGCCTGACTTTGTCACCACGCCGAGTCGGTCTCCATCGCCGTCAAAAGCCAAACCAATTTCACAGTCAGTCGTTTGTACACAACGGATGAGATCTTCGAGGTTATGAGGATCGGCTGGGTCTGGGTGGTGGTTAGGGAACGTACCGTCTACCTCACAGAACAGCTCGGTGACTTCGCAACCAAGGCCGCGAAAGAGGGCGGGTGCCACCGCGCCGGCCACGCCATTACCGCAGTCGATGGCGATTTTCATCGGACGGCTGAGTTTGACGTCACCGAGCACACGCGCCAAGTAGGGCGTCAAAATATCCACAGTCGAGGCGGTGCCAGGGGCGGCCGCGGCCGCGGGACCTGCGGCAACCTCGTCCCGCAACGCAAGGATCGCGTCACCGTGGAGCGTCTTGCCGCCCATCATCATTTTAAAGCCGTTGTACTCGGGCGGGTTGTGACTGCCCGTGACGGCAACGCCAGAGCCTGTTTTGAGGGTGTAGGCAGCGAAATAAACCAGAGGTGTGGGCACTTCGCCCACATCGATTGTGTGGATGCCACCTTGGCGCATGCCAAGTTGTAGTGCGCCAGCTAACTCTGGGCTGCTCAATCTGCCGTCGCGCCCCACCACCATTGTGGTGACACCACAGGCATGCGCCCGTGCTGCTAAACCTAGACCGAGTTGCCGCGCAAAATCGGCATTGAGTGCGGTCGGCACCACACCGCGAATGTCGTAGGCTTTAAAGGCGGCGTAGGGAAAACTGAATGGGGCAGACACGTAAATGGCTCCAAAATGAAAAGACTACGGATGCCATATTATCGCCGATTGAACTGCCCTACAATTTGGCACATATAAATCAGCCGACTGACCACTTTTAAAGAGAGCCGAATGAGCGCGTTGAAACAACTAGAGCAGATCGTGGGTGCGACACAAGTGTTGACTGGCGAGGCTATGACGCCCTATCTGATTGATTGGCGTGGGCGCTACCGGGGTGAGGCGTTAGCGGTCGTGCGACCCGGCAGTACCGAAGAGGTTGCTGCTGTGGTGCGTTTATGTGCGGAGCACAAAATCCCGATGGTGCCTTCGGGTGGGAATACGGGTATGTGTGGGGGCGCCACCCCAGACAACTCGGGTCTGGCACTTGTTGTGTGTCTTTCGCGCTTAAATCGCGTGCGAGAGATTGATACCGACAATGACACGATCACTGTCGAGGCAGGATGCATTCTTCAAGCCGTGCAAGAGGCGGCTCGCGCGGAAAGCCGATTGTTCCCACTCAGTCTTGCCGCAGAAGGCAGTTGCACAATTGGCGGCAACTTGTCCACCAATGCGGGTGGTACACAGGTATTGCGTTACGGCAATACACGTGAGCTCGCGCTGGGTCTCGAAGTGGTCACGCCCCAAGGCGAAATATGGCATGGCTTGCGCGGTTTGCGCAAGGACAATACCGGTTACGATTTGCGAGATCTGTATATCGGTAGCGAAGGTACCTTAGGCATTATCACTGCCGCCACCTTAAAGCTCTATCCTGTTCCGGTTGCTCAGCGCATTGCGATGTTGGCACTCAATTCTCTTGAGGATGCTATTGCGATGCTTTCTCGCGCACGCGCTGGTTTTGGCGCTTCGCTGACCGGCTTCGAAGTAATGATGGGGTCTGCGCTCAAGGCTGTGGTGCGTCTTTTCCCACAACAGCGCCTGCCTTTCGAGGGTCCTTCCGCAGAGGCGCCCTGGTTCGCCATTCTCGAGTTATCCGATAGCGAAAGCGCCGAGCATGCCCAATCGCGTTTTGAGGCGGTATTAGGCGCTGCGATTGAGGATGGCTTGGTCGTAGATGCCGCAATTGCTGAAAATATCGCGCAAAGCAAGGCGATCTGGCACCTCAGGGAAAGCATTCCCCTTGCCGAGGCGGAGCTTGGCAAGAGCATTAAGCACGATGTGTCCATTCCGATTTCTCTGATCGGGACCTTTGTCCAAACGACCAATGCTGCGCTACAGGCTAAGTTTCCAGGGATTCAGCATATTGTGTTTGGTCATCTGGGAGATGGCAACCTGCATTACAACGTCGCGCGTGCGCCCAATCAGACTGAAGAGGCGCTGCTCGCGTCCCAGTACGACGTGTATCAGTTGGTTCACGATAGTGTGCACGCACATGCCGGCTCGATCAGCGCAGAACATGGCGTCGGTCAGCTCAAGCGTGACGAGCTCACACGCTACAAGAGCCCGCTTGAACTGCGTCTCATGAAACAAATCAAGCAA
>Ga0247836_1000518_pt1 | contig 71085 bp, 63 predicted proteins | sample LaCruzMarch2015__4_FD_187116 | JGI IMG/M metagenome (GOLD analysis project Ga0247836, IMG submission 187116) | Freshwater microbial communities from meromictic Lake La Cruz, Castile-La Mancha, Spain - LaCruzMarch2015_14m | ecosystem: Environmental > Aquatic > Freshwater > Lake | place: Spain... | reverse complement strand
AAACTTCGCGCCGGCAAGCAAGAACGGCCCCCTCGAGGGGGCCGTTCTTGCTTGTCCGTCCATCAACACCACTGGCCTGGTTTTACTCCGCTATAGTGGCCTCGTTTTACTCCGGCGTTGACACGCTGTTCTGATGTGACGATCCTGGCCGCAAGTTGCGGCTGAAAATAGCCTAAAATATACATGTAAAATAACAAGTTGGCCGGTGGACTAGTCTTCTTCTAAGTGGTGACACGGTCCACCGAGTAACCGCTCAGCGCAACCTCTGCCATTGGGTGCCAAAATGTCAGTTTGCTCCGACGTACTTCCGCAATACAGCAGCCAATTTGTCGGCTGAAGTGCCGTACGTCACCAGTGTGCGAAATTTTCCATCGGGTCCCATCAGGTACATGAGAGATCCATGATCGACGGCGTAGTCGTCGATTGCCGCCGGGGGCTGGCCGGGATCAGGCTGATAAATGAATTTTCGGCGATGGACACGGTACGCCTTGGCAACTGCCGCAATCTTCGGTTCCGGGCCCGTCAGCATAATGAGGCTGGGATGAAAACTCTGGTGGTAGGCCGCGAGCTTTTCGGCCGTATCGCGAGCAGGATCCAAAGTTATGAAAATCGGCTGTATCCGAGCAGCCTCGGGACCAAGCGCGTCGAGTGCAGCGGTCAATACCGAGAGCGTCGCCGGGCAGATGTCCGGGCAGTGCGTGTAGCCAAAAGCCACCAGCATGAAGCGGCCTCGGAAATCCGTGTCGCTGACCGGCAGGCTTTTTTCCGATTGAAGTGTAAACGGACCGCCGAAGCGATCAGCAAGAGGATCGGTCTCAGCTGCTGCAACGGTTGACATGGTGGCGGCTGCCACGCTGATCAGCAGAGAGCATACAAAACAACGGGCCAGCCTCAAGATATACCGGAAGTTCATGGGGTGGCTGCCGGTGCCAATCCTTTAATGCCGAGAACGCCATCTGCCTCGATAACCTTCTTGACCAGCGGGTCCGCGCGGAACCATTCCGCAGCCTTGCCGTGCTTCTTGGTCCACTCAGCCTCGAACATCTTCGCAGGCTGCAGTTTCTGGTCCTTCGACATTCGCAAATTCTGAACCATGAAAATTGTCATGGCGGGGTTTGCAATCAGAAGGCCATCGGCAAAGACCGTCTTTCCGCAGTGAGGTAGGAGATCGGTTGCCGCACCGGCAAAGTCCGTCGCCCCTTTTGCGGCGAGTCGCAGCTTCCCATCCGCCGTAAGTAGCCCGAGTTGACGTTTGCCATCGCCGCAATTGGCTGGACAGTCCTTCTTGAGCGTGCATGCCACATCGACGACAGTCGCCTCGATTTCGACAACCGTCTCATTGGCAATGCCCCAGCTGTCTGCCGCGAAAGCAGAGCTTGTGAGTGTCGCGGCGCCGAGGAACAACGCTAGAAATGGATTCTTCATGGTCTCTAGTTCCCGAAAGGTACGATGCCGTTCTCGTCGTGCGTGAGGGTCACGATGCCTTTGTCGTCGGCGACCTTCGAAACGAATAGATACTTTACTCCGTCGCGTTCATGGAGTTCGCCGTCGACGGTGACTTCATGAGTTTGGATATTGACAATCGTCGGGTTTGCCAATGAAACGTCGCTGTCTTCTATGCGAAGCACAACGTAGTAGGCGCCGTCCTTTGTCTTGATGCTGACGGGAATGCCGCCCACAGCGCACCAAACAGCGCACTGATGATGAGCCGTGCCCGATGCAAACATGATGCCCGTGATGGCGCACCAAGTATCGACAATTTCGCCTGAAACCTGCACCCTCTCAGCGGCGCGAGCAGGCAGGTTAGAAGCTACCAGTGCTGTTAGCATCAAGGCGGTGGACGTCAAATTTCTCATTGGTATCTCCATTCGAGCGCCCTGTATTAATCCATGAATAGGACCCCGTCACAGATATTGCCAATAACAGCACGTTATTGGCATCAAGCAACGCGATGGTTTGTCTGGCTCGTTGTTGGCCTCGATAGCGGCGTACTTTTGTGGGGGAGATCCCTCCAAGGGCTGTTCTTAAACCATGCCACCACATAGGCCACAATGACAAGTCCGAGGCAACCGATGACGTTGACGAGGGTAATCGCAAACGGCGCATAATCATATTGCTTGAGGACAACTCCACCAATCAGCGACAGCACGATACCCGCAACAAAGACCGCCAAGGATTGCTGACCGACTTTGCGGCATATCTGCACTAAGCTGCCAGAAAGACGGTGACCCATAGGGCCAGCCGCAACGTAGGCAAGATAAGCTACCGACATGAAATGAATGTAACGCAGCCCGCCAAAGTGCCCCTTGTCGACGAGCACGCTTGGCATCCAAGTCCAGACGGACGGCAACGAAAGCGCACCCGAAAGGGACGGCACGACAAGGATCATCGAACTCAAAACGACTACGAGGGAAGCTGCCACCAGTCTGCGATCAACTTTTGGAGCGGGGAGCCAGCCTAGGATGAAGGCAAAGCCTGTGAAAAAGACAAGCTGCCAAGCAAAAGGATGAAAGAACCAGTGTTTCTCCCCCCAGGGCTCTGCCGGGAACTGGAGATATCCTTGCGTTGCAATCAGCCACAAAGCAGCTGAGGCCAAGAGCGGCACCCATGCCCCCAAGCGCGATAACGCCATCATCAAGGGAATGAGCGTCAGGATCACAAGATACATCGGCAAGATGTCGAAGAGGGCGGGCACATAGGTCAGCGTCAACAGCCCGACAAGGCCAGCGCCAGTATCTGTTTCGACAAAGCGTACAGCGTGGATGCTGGCAACCGACGTATTGCCGGTTTGAAACATTTGGTCGGCAGCAGCCATGGTGGCAACAGAGAAAATGAAGAGCCCGATGTGCGCCCAGTAAACCTGCCAGCACCGGTGTGCGATGCGCGCGCATCCGTACCAGAATCCGCGCGCATTGAAGATCTTTGCAAAGGCAATTGCTGATGCCATTCCGGAGCAAAAAACGAAAATCTCGGTCGCATCGGAAAATCCGAAGCGCGCCGGAATCCATTGAGCCCACGGATTGTGCGGCACATGGGCCATAAAAATGATGAACATGCCGATGCCGCGGAAAAAATCCAAACGGACATCACGGTGAGCTGTGGCGGCCGCCCTAGATCCGTCCGGCATAGTCGCTCGCTTTGATTTCGCAAACGATGACGGAGAACACAGTGCTATCTAGACTTTCACGCAATGTCGCTTCGAGCTCCGATCGCGACGCGACACGCGTGCCGCGTCCACCGAAGGCGCGTGCGACGTCTTCGTAAGGGGTTCTACCGAGGCTGACCCCGGCTTTCTTCAAATCCGATTGTCGCTGCTTCAGTTCAATCAGTGCCAAGCTTTCATCTTGGAAAACAATGACGACCACCGGCAAGCCTTGGTCGCGCAGGGTCGCAAGTTCGCCAAGGCCCATTTCGAAACCGCCATCTCCCACAACCGCAAACACGGCGCGTTCAGGTTGTGAGCACTTAGCGCCAATCGCCAACGGCAGTGCCGCGCCCATCGTACAAAAGCCTGCGGATTGGAGAAGCCGTTGCGGGGCCGGGAATTGCATCATCTGACTGAGAAGAATGCGATGGGCGCCGCTATCGACTGTCACGAGAGAGTTGGCCGGAAGGTGCCGTTCGAGCGTGGCAATCACCGCATGGGGCCCCCATGGCGTGGGCAGCGCGAAAGCTTGTGACAGGGCCTCCCGGGTGCGGCGGATTTGACAGTCCGGCCAAACCGGCGTGGGCGCAGTGCGGGCTTGCGCGGCAGCCGACAAAACAACGGCAACGTCGCCATCGATGCGCGTTGAAACCCGATGCATTCCATGATCCACCCGGGACGGGGAAACTTCGACGATCTCGGCGTCGTCCGAAAACGGATCGAGCCAGCCGGGGCGCATTTCAATCGGATCATAGCCCGCGAGCACGACCACATCGGCCGCTGCTACCAGGGGGAGAAGATGCCGGTCTGCCAGTGGTGAAAGACCAGCCGCGCCCAATGAGAGCGGATGGTGTTCCGGTATCAGTCCCTTGCCCTTGTACGTCGTGATGACGGGACAACCAAAGCGTTCTGCAACGGCTGTTACTGCCGCAGCCCCGCCAAGGCGAACTGCAGTCCAGCCTGCAACGATGAGCGGACGCTCAGCTGACGCGAGCGTCTTTTGCAGCCAATCTATGGTGCCGCTGTGCGCATCAACATCCAAGCGGCGCACGTGAGGCGGCGTGCGCGCTTTGCTCCCTTCGGCGGCGAGCCGTTCGGCGGTGCCCGGCGAAAGCTCGATCAAGACCGGACCCATGGGTTCGCTCAGGGCCAACTCAACCGCGCGGGCCACAACGGCGGCGGCCCCTTCAACCTCGACTTCGAAGCAGCCCTTTACGACCGAGCGCAGTAGCGCCTTCTGATCTAAGACCTGATGTGTGTAGCGACCGCGAACTGCGTGATCGACAACGCCGGAAAGGACGACAAGGGGCACATGTTCTTGGCTGGCGTCGGCGATGCCGTTGACCGCATTGGCGAGGCCCGGTCCGACAGTGGTGACAAGGACGCCCGGCCCGCCGCTGGCCACCGCTGCCCCTGCGGCCATGATGGCTGCCGGCGTTTCATGCCGCGCTAAGACGAACCTGACACCTGCGGCGTTCAATGCGTCGATCAATGTTATGACTTCACCGCCCGGCATTCCAAAGGCCAGGCGAGCGCCATAGTTGGCAAGCGTTTTCGCGACGAGATCAGCAACCCTCATGTTCACGACGCCCAGCGTGCCGGCATTGCAGGTGGAGTGGGTCCGATGCGGCTGTGCACGCGTGCATCGACGAAGTGCAAGAAGCGATCTGGGCTTCGCAAGCTAGAGCGTATTCGTAGGATCTCTAGCAGTGCTGCTGGGTTGCTTTGGTCTCTTGCAGCTACCAGCAATGTCCGCAGAAACACGTCGCGCTGTGCGTGACTGCCGCCGATTTTTGGGAGATTGACCGCGACGTGGACGAGGTCGCTACTGCACACAATCCCATCTGCCATTGTCATGATGATTTCCGCCAGAGGCAAGCCAACGCTGGCGGCGACCCCTGCTTGATCATCCGTTGCGCTGCCGGCACGAACTTTGAGTGAGGCAAAAAGCTCGGCAGATCCCGTTCGATCACCCGAAGCGACGAGCGCCAACAAATAGTGAAGCGAACCGAAGACGTAACTCATATCTTGGCGGCGCTTGGAGGCAATTTCGTGCAGCTCGTGCCAGCGAGCGCCCACGGCAACGCCCTCAAGCTCGAGCCGCCACAGCATCGAAGTGGCGTTTGCCATGTCCCGGAAATCGTCTGTCGAAGCCGGCCGGATCTCGCGATCATAAACGTCGAGGACCGCCTCCACAGAACCCTGCTCCAGCAGAAACAACGCCAGATGCCAGCTCATGTGGAATGAAAAGTTATTGCACTGAGACCAATTGGGTCGCGCCGCCTCAAGCCAGTCAACGCCCTCGCTCGTCCGCCCTGACATCTCCATGACGTGAGACACAGCGTGCAGTCCCCAAGCATCGCTCTGTTCGTGACTATAGGCCTGACGCCCAATGACTTCAGCCGCGCTGAAGTATCCGGCTTCTTCCAAGCCGAACGCATGACAGCCAAGCACAAAGCCATAGCCCGCGTGATTGGGGGTCCAGGCAGGGACGGTGCGCCGCGTCAGCGACAGCATCTCTGCCCCTTGGCCCGACATAAATCTGAGGGAATGCGATAATTTGAGAGCGAGGAAATCTAGCGGCTGGCTTTCAAGGTGTTTGTCCAACCGGGCAGCGGCACACCTGAGCCTGCCAGCGACACATAATTCAAGAGCCTCGACGAGTGCGCGTTCCGATGGAGACCCGCCGCCGCAACGCTCCAGGCCGGATTGAGCGGCGGCCAGATAGACCGGAGCGTTTGCAACGGTTTCAGACCGGGCCAAGATGACGTTGGCAAAACCAACCAATGCATGAGCTGCGGCCAGAGCATCATCGTGGGATAGTGCAGTTTGCAGTGCCGTGCCGATGGGCCTGTGCGATGCCACTCTACCAACAGCGTCTTCAAAGGCACTTACAGCTGCGGCACTGTTGGTGGAATGCGTAGCTCCGTAGGTGTCGCGCAGCATTTGCTTCCTGTTCAAGTTCAGGCAGTGAGCGTTTCCACTCATTCTTGCCCCGCTGCAAAAATTGCCGCTGACTGCCAAGCTGTAACACCAGAATCGTACGGGAATCCAGCTTTCAGAGTTTCATCCTCGAGCGTGGTTGGCGGCTAATTATGGCAACGCAATGATCGTTCTTGGCCGCATAACCTGCCTGATGTGCATTTATAACACTGGGTTGTAGCGTACCCTCAGTTTTGGCGCCGGGAGCATGCACATAGCGGTGGCTCGCCGGCCTTCCCCGGCCACTATAGCCGGGCTGTATCGAAACAAGAGCCCAGTGATATTTCCAAGCTCGCCCAGATGAACGTAGTCTCCCCGTCAACAGTCCAAACTGAACACACGTGTCTTAGAATGCAGACACGCCCTGTGTTCGTCAGCTCGGGAGATCAAGTATGTTCAAGCAATTAATTGCAGTGTCGGCAGCGTTTGTTGCCGTTGGCCTAGGGCCCGCTGCCGCGAAAGAAGACTGCGATGGGGGCTTCAAAGCACACCTCGGCGGCATGACCATCTACATCAACAAGGTTCAGGGCCCCGATCTCGTGAATGCCATGCGGCAGTCACTCGATGCATACCAGTCGTGCACGACAGGCGATGATTTCTCGCCCCGGGGCGTTTGGGACAAGATCATCGCGGATATGCGCGAAAAGGCTGCAAAGTAGCTCTTCAACGGGTCACGGCACCGGCGCCCGAGCGGTTTGCGTGGGGCCGGTATCATGTTCAATTCTCAGCGTAAGAGGCCTCGCGCTGGACGAGTGGCAGGCCAGGGAGATCTCTCACAATGTCGTTTCGATCCATACTCGGTCTGGTGCTTTTGGGGTTCCTTGGCGCCGGAACCGTCAGGTCCATTCTGGGGCCAACAGCAAGTGGTGCCGCTACAGCGGAAATATTTACAGGCCTTGTGAAGGGTGTCGCCGTCGGAGGCTATGACCCAGTCGCCTACTTTACGGAATCAAAAGCCATCAAGGGCAAGCCTGAAGTCTCGCTCGAACACCAGGGCGTCACGTGGCGGTTTGCAACCGTTGCCAATCGCGAGGCCTTTGCAGCCAATTCTGCGAAGTATGCGCCACAATACGGAGGCTACTGCGCCTATGCTGTTGCCAATGGCTACACGGCAAAGGGGGATCCGGTAGCGTGGTCAATTGTCGGCGATAAACTTTACCTCAACTACAATTTGGCAACCAAGGCGACGTGGGAGAAAGACATACCCGGCTTCATCGCCAAGGCAAATGCGAACTGGCCCGGTGTGCTGCAGAAATAGACAGTCCGATCGAAGCTGAATTGACACCACAAGCAGGTGTGACCGGGCAGTCGATTCAACGCATCACGGCAAGTGCCCTTGTCTTCGGCACGGGCAAAGTTCGGCGTCTAAACTATGGACGCGCAAAGCATCGTATAGCCACCAAACATCGATTCTGAAGCAAGAAGGCATTTCCAACGCCACGGCAGATCCTGGACAATTGTTCTGGCAAGCCACTCTTCGGCTTGCATTGCCTCAGGAGTATCGAGAATGAAAACGATGACTTTTTGTGCCGTGCTGGTTGCGTGTCTCTCGACCGTGCCGTCCACAGGTGCCTTTGCTGGAGCCTGTCCGCCTGACAAGGTACTGTCAACGCCCCGCGAGATCGAGAACGCGCCGGATGTCGGGATTGATCGCCCAATTCTCCATGAAGTCGATCTGACCGGGTGGAGAAATCTCGGAAATTTCAAGCTGCGTATGCGCCGCCTTACGGTCGCCAAGGATGGCATCGTGCCGACCCATGATCATGCCGACCGGCCGTCCATCGTGCTCGTTCAAACCGGTGAACTCATTGAGCACAGCGCATTCTGCTCCGTGCCGATCCTGCACAAGGCTGGCGAGTCGACGCCAGAGTTCGGACCCGGTCATAGGCACTGGTGGGAAAACAAGACCGGAGCCCCCGTTATCCTCATTTCGACAGATGTTGTGCCATTCGATGCGCCTCAAATGGATCCGATGCACGATATGCCGTAAATACATAAGAACGCCATGGCAGCAGTTGCTCGCCATGGCGTTCTTGACTGCGGTTTTGCCCCCTCTTGAGTGCTGTGAGTGGTAAGTACTTTGCCGAGGATTAGGGCCTTTTGTCTTCAGCAGTGAAGAGACCCAATATTCGCCAACCGTCTTTTGTGCGCTCGCAGAGAGCTTCGACAAGCCATTTGAGCCGGTCGTGGCGCTCCTTTGACCCGATCACGAGGACAAGCGGCATGTGGAGGTAGGCGGTATCGGGCCCAGCCTCTACCACCTTGGCCGAAGCATATTCTGGTTCAACTTTCCAAACCTCTGCCTTTTGGAAGCTTGCCATCCGCTCGATCATTGTGTCGCGACCCCAGAACGGCTTTCCGTCGCTGATCCATAGAAAGTCGGGCCGGCCGGAGAGAAACTCTTTGACCGCAGGCAGGTCGCGATTGTTTTGGGCAGATACAAATTTCGAGTAAAGCGCCAATACGTCACTTTCGACGCTGGCCTTTGCAACATCAATTGAAAAAAAGCCGGCGATGAGCAGTGAGAGGATGTAGCGGGTCATTGTGTCCTGACTGAGCAAGAGTCTTTTTCTGGACCTGCACAGCTTGCTGGCAAGCCACATTGATGGCTGTGAAATCCGAAGTCGCACCGTTCTTAGACCAACAAATACAAGAAGTGAATTGCGCCGCTTTCGCGGTCTGTACCAAAATGCCGTGCTCGATAACTCACGGTTATGTTCCAGAGCTTCGTTTCAAAACTGAAGGCACTTCGTTTGCCGGGCCGTTGCCCGCCTTCTCTGCAAGCCGGACGTTAGTGCACGGCGATTCAATCTGAACGGACAAGGCCCAGGCGTTGAAGCAGTGCTGCGATCTGGCCGCGCCGCCACCAGATGACAAGCCAAGAGCATGTCCACACCGCGCAGGCTTCTTTAAATAGGATGCCGCCGTCGCCATAGGGGTCGACGCCGAGGGGCGTGACGAGGTGGAAGAAAATCGCGCCGGTCATGAGCATAAGCGCTCCAATAGCCCCCAGGCCCTGGGTTGCCGGAAACAGAATGATGGCTGCTGCTATGATTTCGCAGATGCCAACGCCGAGCCGCATCACCGCTTCATAACCGGGGAAGCCAGCCCAATCGGTTAAAGTTGTGAAGAGGCTGACACTGCCGGGGTGGCCGGTCAATTTGTACTGTTCGTACCAGAGAAAGATAAAAGCAATGTAGCCCGCTGCGGTCCAGCACATTGCGTTTCGCATGTGCTCGGTTGAAGCGCCGGAGTTGATATAAAGTGCGAAGGCGGCCGCCAACAGCAACGGCAGCAAGATCGACCAAATGCCAAGATCCGCTGTGGCAGGGTTCCCGGTGGCGATAGCGGCGCCAAGCAGAAAAATCGCAATCAGATCGAAGCCGTTGAGTTGGTTCATGTCAGGGTTCCATGTTCTGATCGCGTTGGCATTTGTGGCAAGCTAAAAATGGTTTCAATCGTGTGGCATTGGATAGGTCCTGGTCACTGCCTTTGCAAGCGAAACGGGACAATTCTCATCTTAGCAATGACATTCGTTTTCAATGCACGGCCATTGAAATCATCACGCAATGGATTAAAAATATGAACGTCACAAAACTTTCGTAAAAAAACTACAACTGCACCCGCCATAGCTGCAGGCTATGGGAACCAGAACCAAACGGCATTTCAGGCAATCGAGCCGGCCCGGTAGTTTCCTCATCAACCGCAGCGCAATTCAAGCTGTGGTCTATAGGACATCAAACAGGAGAACTTCGATGACCAAGCTTCCCCTTGCCGCTCTCTTAGCCCTTGCAGTCGCTGGCGTTTCGCCCGCTTTCGCAAAAGAAGATTGCGATGGCGGTTTCAAAGCCCACATGGGCAAGATGAGCATCTATATTGACAAGACCTCGGGTTACGAGCTGGCCGACGCTGTCCGCAAGTCGCTCGATGCTTACAATTCGTGCAAGGCTGGAGACAGCTTCTCGCCGAAGGGCGTCTGGGACAAGATCGAAGCCGACATGGCTGCAAAGGCCGGCAAGTAACCGGACTGGACTTTTGCGATTGGGGCTTCCTGGTTATAAACTGGGAAGCCTTTTTCATGTGCTGTTGAGATGAAGGTGCCGGGTCAGTATGGCTGCGGCCAACAAAGCAGCACCGATGCCGGCAACAGCTGCTGGCCAGCCCAGCCTGTCGAACAACTGTCCGATAACGGCAGCGCCCGCAAGTCCGCCGAGAAAATAGGACGCAAGATATAGCCCGCTTGCAGCACTTCTGTTCCCGGTCGCTGCCTTGCTCACATAGCCGGTTGCTAAAGCTTGGGCGAAGAAGGTGCCTGCAGCAACAAGAACCATGCCTGCGATGACTGCAAAGAGATGTGGTGTCAGCATGAGCGGCAAGCCAAGGCCTGCGACAGCAAGAGCACTCAAAATTCCGTACTGCGTTCCAACCCTCGAAGCCGCCCGGCCAGCTAAGGGCGTGGTGACAATCGATGGCAGGAAGACGAAGTAGATGACGCCCAACTGCATCATGCCAACTTGCAGCGGCGGGCGCACCAGTACGAAGTTCACATAAGTGAACGTTCCAATAAACGCGAAGAGAATGCAAAACCCGATTGCGAACGCCGCGCGAAGGTTTGGGTTTGCGAGATGTGCGAACAAAGCATCTGCTGGCTTCAGAGATGGGACATCGGCTGCGGGCCGCTTATCGGTCATGCGGATGGTTTGCGAGACGAGAACAGCGCCTGCGATATTGAGTGCTGAGAACACAAAAAAATTGGCCGCCAGTCCTGCATGGTCAACCACGGCCGTCGCGATAAGCCTGCCGACGAGGTTGCTGGCGACGTTGCCAGTAATATAGGCTGCGAATGCGCTGGCTGTTTCCTTTGGGCAGCTTGACTCACCCAGATACGCGAGAGTGAGGCCGAACGCTGCGGACATGCACAGACCTTGCAGGATCCGCAGAGCGGCGAAGACCCAAAGATTGGGCGCGAACGCCAACAGCATAGTCGGAATCGAAAGCAAACATAAGCTTGCTGCGATGCCCGTCCGGTGATCAATTCTGTTGCCATAGAGGGCTACGGCAAGACCTCCGAGCGCCATGCCGAGTGTGCAGGCGTTGACGGCAAGTCCTACTGCAGAAGGCGATACTTGATACTGTGCAGCAAGGGCCGGCAGCAGTGCTTGGGCTGCAAAAAGATCGACGACGGTCAGGAACGCGGTCACCGCAATGATCGGCAGCCGCCAAACTGGCGACCGGCTGGAGTGGGCACTGTCGTGCTGGTCGGCCCCGGTATGTTGGCTCATGGAAGTGTGCTCCTTGCGTTGCGTCGCCATGCCAGTCATGCGCATGCCGGCATTGCGTACGGCCACGCAGTTGCCTTGATGCCTCGGAGACTGCCCGCTCGAACGGCGCGAATAAAATAGCGATCAGGCTTCAAAGCGATAGTCGCCAGCTATAGTGGTGGCTTCAAACCACGCGCACGCATACGTCAATGGTGCCCGCAACCCCAGCAACCCTGGCGCCTGCTCGAATCTCGGGACTGACGGCCGGCCGGTAGCCTTGGGCTTGAGCTTCCACGAACGTCGCTACGGGGAACACTGCGCGGCTCTTCTCGGCTTTGTTGTGCTTTTCCAGCTTGGCTGCCAGATTTACAGCATCGCCAATAACGGTGAACTCAAGCCTGTCGCCATCGCCGAGTGTGGCAAAGACAACGGGCCCCGCCGCAACGGCTGCGTTGACGTTCAAATCAATGCCGATGCCGCTTTCAATCAGCGTCGCCTTCCATCCAACAGTATCGGCGAGAATTCCATCGAGTGCCCGCAAAGCATCGGCGGCGGCGGTTTCGCTTGGCGTTGCCGCGCCAAAAGTGGCCATCACCCCGTCGCCAAGAAATTTATCAATCACGCCGCCATGGGCGCGGATGACCGGAATGACCCGGGCGTGAAAGGCTGTCAGCATGTCAACGACCTGCTTGGGTGGCACTGTCATCGCAAAGGCTGTAAACCCGCGAATGTCGATCATTAGAATGGCTGCGTTGCGCTCGGCAGCTTCGCCGGCCTCGACGAGCGTATCGGATTGAGCAATCTGATCGGCAACTCCCTTTGACAGAAACCGGCTGATCTCCTTTGCGGCGGCTTGCTCGCGAACGGCGGCAATGAGCGTGCGCTGCGCGCGCTGAGCATTGAGCGCTAACAATCCCGTTGTCAGCAGAAGTGCGAAGACCTTGTCGAATTCTGCGCCGAATAGAATTCGCGAACTTGTTGCGTACTCCGCAAAGCTTCGCGTGACTGCCGTGGGTCCATCAGTGAGTGCCGCGGCACATGTCAATAGAATCCAACCCGCCGCGGCCGTTGCGCCAGCGGCGAGCACATAGCGGGCATCAAAGCGCAGTGCCCTCAAGACAACGAATACGAAAAGATAAACAAACGTCGGGGCCTTGAGAGAAAAGCCGGCCGGTTGCTCGTAGGCCACATGGAACGACCAGATGAGCGCCAGTAGCAATCCAACATCTGCTGAGATTGAGAGCCCAACGAACCAGTCCGGCGTGCGCTTTTGCGCAACAAGCCAGTACCGGAACAGAGAGAACGCAAGATAAGCGCTGAGAGCCAAGGGTACCGGAGAGAACATCGACATCGGCGCATCTGACGGTCTTGGTGCAATCAGAAACAGCGCCCACAATGTGCACGCAATGATGATCTGAACGAGTCCAATGAGACGCTCGCTGGCGCGGTCTTCCATGGCCACGACCATCTGGACGCGGTCCGGCAACTCCATTTGCTGTTGCCATAGCGATCGCAGATTCAATCCAGAAAAGAGCCTCTCGTGAGTTGCTTTCTTCATGCCGCTCCCCCTTTTCCGCCAACTGGGACGCGATCACAAAAAGACTTCTGTCAGATCGATGCTCGACTCTTGCCCAACTTTGCTGAAGTTTTTGTCGAGCCATTCCGCCGTCCTGGCACGCCCCACATCGCGGAGCCGGCACAAGAACTCCCAGTCTGGATTGAGCTTGGTGGCGACGCCAAGCTGAGCCATTTCGGCATCATCGCGGATTGAATGAACCAGCATGCGCTTGTATTTTCTGCCATCCAAAGCCGATTCGTCGATGAGACGCGTCACGAATTCAATCGCCCGCATCTCGCGCATCAGCGACGAGTTGAAGCTGATCTCATTAATGCGGTCGAAAATTTCTGGCGACGACGTTGGCAATTTTTTGCGTTCAATCGGGTTGATGTGAACGATGACGACATCGCGCGGGCCGCCGTTGTAGATCAGTGGGAATATGGCAGGGTTGCCCATGAAGCCGCCATCCCAGTAGGCTTCACCGTCGATTTCAACGGCTTGGAAAACGTAGGGCAGGCAAGCCGAGGCGAGCACAGCGTCGGCTGTCAGTTCGTTATTTTGGAACACCTTGATCTTGCCCGAACGCACATTTGTTGCACTGAGGAAGATACGGATTGTCTTGTTGCATTTGCTCAGGTGGTCGAAGTCTACCACCTTCTCAAGGACGTCTCTGAGCGGGTTGAAGTTGAATGGATTGAGCTGGTATGGCGAAAACATATGCGTGAGCGCTTGGAACGCCTGATACGTTGGCGAGAACTCCGAACGGCAGCCGAAAGCCGCTAGGGCTTTCTCCCACGGCAGTGTTTGAACCGGACTGTAGCGCTGACCTGCTAGACTGATTTCTGTCCAGAACTCCGTAAGCTTCTCGCGCGCGCCAGCAGCTCCGCCCAATGAGTAGCCGTGCGCCAGCACAACGGCATTCATAGCGCCCGCACTGGTGGCGCTAATGGCTTCGATACCAAGCCGCCCATCTTCCATGAGCTTGTCGAGGACACCCCAGGCGAATGCGCCGTGAGCGCCACCGCCTTGCAAGGCCACATTGACCGGCTTCTGATTTCCGCGATCACGTGATGACATCTGTGTGTGGCCTTTTGTAAATTGGGTCATTGTGCAGTCCATCCACCTTCAATGGGCAGTGTGGCTCCCGTTATTGAGGCCGCGCCAGGGCTGCAAAGGAATACTGCGAATGCGCCGATTTCTTCAGTGGTGACAAACTTGCGCGTTGGCTGAGCATGCAGCAATACATCGCGAATAACCTGCTCTTCGGTGAGATTGCGCGCGTGGGCTGTTTCCGGAATCTGCTTTTCAACCAGTGGCGTGAGCACGTAGCCAGGACAGATGGCGTTGGCCGTTATGCCAAATTCAGCCGTCTCTAAGGCGACCGTCTTGGTGAGGCCGGCTATGCCGTGCTTTGCTGCAACGTAGGCAGATTTGAATGGCGAGGCCACCAGCGCGTGCGCTGATGCAATGTTGATGATGCGGCCCCATTTTCTGGCCTTCATGCCGGGCACAACTCCGCGAATGGTGTGGAACGCTGCGGAAAGGTTGATAGCCAGGATTGCGTCCCATTTTTCAGGTGGAAACGTCTCGATGGTCTCGACATGTTGGATGCCAGCGTTGTTGACGAGAATGTCGATTGGCCCGAGCGTTTCAGCCGTCTCGCTGACCATCTTTGAAATTTCCGAAGGCTTGGACATGTCAGCAGCGGAGTACGCCGTCCGCACGTTGAAGCTTGACTCCAGATAGGTTCTTGTAGCGTCAATCTCTTGCGCGTTACCAAAGCCATTGAGCATGACATTCGATCCAGCGGCAGCAAGCGCGCGCGCAATGCCGAGTCCAATGCCGCTGGTGGACCCGGTCACCACGGCCGTCTTACCCTTGAGACTTTGGGCAACCGTTGACGGGTTCATGTCAGGTGCCAGCTGGGAAGTCATTGCGAAGGTCCCTTTTGTTTCATGCTCACAAAGATGGCGCTGACCAGTTTTTGGGAGCGGGAACTCACAAGTCATGGCCGAGGCAAGCAGTGGAGTGCGTGCGTGTGCAGGAGGCTATGCGATGTCTCCCGCTTGCGCCCCAACATAGGGTTCACCGTCTTCGTGCTGAAATATCGATTGGGACGGGATTCAATAGCTCAGAGCTATGGCTGGAATTAATCCCGCCTGAAAAACCTACGGATGGGGGCTTCTTCGAGCGGTTTAACGGCAAGCTCACGTCGAAGTGCTTAAGCCAATCATGGTGAATGCGAGCATCGCACCACGCGCGTGAAGCGGCCGCAGTCGAACGGCATCGTCGAGCGCTTCCATCACACGCTGCTGGACGAGCACTTCCGCGTTGTTGGTCGCGGCTGTCCTTACACGACACCTACAAACTCGAAAACAAGTTCAAGCCTGACGAGCGGCGAGAATTGGGATTGTCATCGACCGAACATTCCCGGGTGCTAATGTGCCTTTGATAAACAGATAGCGGAAAACATGCGCAGAGTTTCTCAAGCAGCGGGCGATGTCGATGGATGTTTTCTTCCACTAAGCAGCACTCGCTGATGTCTAACGCATACGTCAGGGCTGGTATGAGTCAGCCTCGACCGGTAACGGCCAGATCTCATTGAGCTAGGTGATGGCTGGTAGTCACCCAAGACCAACCGTTTACCGCGCCGATTTGCCTTTTTTAGTTGCGACGCAACGCTATTTTGGTCGCGACACAGTCAGTTGACGCACACGAAAAGCACATGCTGTCTAGTCAACCGTGTCTCTGTGCATATGCAGTTGGCCCACAACGTCGAAGCCCTGACGGCCGGTCTATGGCCAATCCGTCTGTTCGACAAAATCCCTCATCGTTGCAGTTTGGTCCGGTCCACGTCTGCTGACTGAGGTGTTGCGGTCGCGACTTAACCAGACCGCAGGCTCGACTTCCTCCAACCTGCAGAGCGCTGCCGCCTCGAATAATAGTGCGTGCCAGAAGCGGCGCTGAATTGTCGTTGTGCAAGCTACCAAGCGGACCCGACAAATGTCCCTTCCGACACGCTTTTGTTTGCTGCGTCATGGTAGCTTGGCAGGAACAATGAGGTTGATGCGGTCGCTAAGTCATTGATTTTGTTGGCTGGGGGACAAGGATTCGAACCTTGACAGGCAGAGTCAGAGTCTGCAGTCCTACCATTAGACGATCCCCCAAAACCGGATCGGGCAGGGGGTCTCAAATGCCACCCTGCGCTAGAGCGGCGCTCATAGCAGTTGACTTCGTCCTTCGCAAGCGCCGCCAGCCGCGGAAATCAGCTAAAATGCTCCGGCTTGCGCGGCCATTGCCCAATTTTATTTGGCTCGAGCCGAGCATCACCAGGTACCTGGGACGTCCAGGCCAAGGGCCGCCCGCCCCGCAAATCAGTGTTGCCTATCTGCGCCACCACACGCGGCACAGCACTTTCAGCTTGCCCCAGACCGAAACCGTGTCATCGGCGATTGCTTCTAGAAATTCCGCCAGGCGGCTCGATTTCATCACCGTATAGAGTGTCAGCGCGATTACCGGCACCAGCACGATCAAGAACGCGGCGATACGCCATTGCGGCGGCTGCTCGGCCCACGCGATCAGGTTCATGCCAAGGAACCCGGTTACGATGGTGCCAATGAGACCGAACGTCGTGACCACCGTCAACCGCACGACGGTTTCGTTCTGGCGGCGTGCGGCCTCGACCTCCAGGAAGCTGCTCATATCTTGCAACTCCTCGCGCACTTCACTGAAGAGATGATCGAGCTTGAGATGCGATTGCGTCAACTGGAAGAGCTCCTTACACTGCGCTTGGTTCGACAGATCGTGAAACCAGTAGCGGTGCTCGAAACGCAGAAAATTTTCGAGCACTTCGCGGATCTCGCGCCGGAACGTGCGGTTGGCCTCCTGGTTCTTGATATCTAGCTTGTTGACGATGGCCACAAGGCGGTCCGAAAACATTCGAATCGCAGCTTTCTGGAAATGTGCGACCATGAACAGCAGAAAGTGCTGATGCCGGAAGCGGCCTAGGAATCCATTTTCATCCATGAAAAATGGATCTCCAACGTCTCCCGCGACGACCAGAGTATGGCCGGTTGCGAAAAAGCGCACGCCGTTCTCGCCCGACGGCGCATCCTGGCAATAGCAGTCGTAGCTGTATTTCTCTTCGAACTCCGCCAGATACTTTTGCGAGAAGGCGACCTCAGTGCCAGCCCGTGTGTTGGCACCCAGCGCCAAGCGCACGTGATCGGCCGGCGTCAATTTCGATGAGTCGTCGAAGGCGAGGAACGCCATGAACGGCATGCGATAGTATTCGAGCTGGTGATAGCGCCCATCCCCTTTGCGGTCGGAGTGATGCAGAACCAGCGGAGATAGCAAGAATTCCCAATGCGCGGCCACCGCAGGTGCGCGGTGCTGGCACACGAAGGTGAGAAATTTTTCGCGGTTCTCATAGTCGGACCGTGCAAGTACTTCGCCCGTCGCTGACAGCCATTCGCAGGCATACGGGCAATGACCTCCACTGCCATCCTTGGTCCAGTAAGCGGGATATGCGCGCCCGAGACGGAACAGGGCGGCCTCTGCAATCTTGAGATCGACGTTTTCGGCAACGAGTTCCATCGTCAGCAGCACGACGTCGATATCAAAAAACAGATAAAGATCGACATGCTGTACGGCGAATTCGACCGGCTGACTGTCTTTCGTGAGCGTGACACGGACTTTGGCGACGTCCTTGCGCCGCATCACTTTGATCGGGCTTTCGCCGTAGATCTGCTTCACGGCCTTGCCAAGACCTTGACCATAGAGAAAGCGCTGTACGGGCGGCAGGAACGTAACAAATTCATTGTAATGGCGCTCTTGAAACTCAGCAGGGTCGCCGAATTCATCGTCGACCTCGACCCAGGGATTGTCTGGACTGGGCGTGCTCAAAAGCTGGAAATGGGCATCGATTTTTGCGTCGTTCGTAAGCGGATCGACATAGACAGGCCACAACAGGACTTGGCGCATATGACGGACCAAAGTGCCGGCCTCGCTGACTGCAGGATCCGGATCAATTACGCGCGCATCCATGAACTTTTCCCCACGAGATTTTCTAGATGGGCCGCAACACGTTTCACGGCACGATTTGCGTTTAAAAATCCAATGCTAACCCCGGCTGCCTCAGCTTCGCAGGCCGGGCGCCTCCTGGCCAGTACGGGCGACGTATTCCGTATACCCGCCTGCATATTGGTGAATGCCTTCTGGGGTCAGCTCAAGAACCCGATTTGAAAGGGCTGCAAGAAAGTGCCGGTCGTGCGAGACAAACAGCATGGCACCCTCGTAGTCCGAAAGCGCCGTGATCAGCATCTCTTTTGTCATCAGGTCGAGATGGTTCGTCGGCTCGTCGAGGACCAGGAAGTTCGGCGGATCGAACAGCATCTTGGCCATCACAAGCCGTGCCTTTTCGCCGCCCGATAACACCCGGCATTTCTTCTCGACGTCATCGCCCGAAAAGCCGAAACAGCCCGCGAGCGCCCGCAAAGGCCCGATACCGGCTTGCGGGAATTGATACTCGAGTGATTGAAAGACTGTCTCGTCGCCATCGAGTAGGTCCATGGCATGCTGTGCGAAATAGCCCATCTTGACGCTGGCACCGAGCACCACCGTGCCTTCGTTGGGCTCTGTGGTGCCTGCGATCAATTTTAACAGCGTCGACTTGCCAGCACCGTTGACACCCATAACGCACCAGCGTTCACGGCGGCGCACTTGGAACGAAAGCCCTTCGTAAATGGACCGGCTGCCGTAGCGCTTATGAACATTCTTGAGCGTCGCCACATCTTCGCCCGAGCGCGGCGCGGGCGGAAATTCGAACAGCACGGTCTGGCGGCGCTTGGGCGGCTCAACCCGCTCGATTTTCTCAAGGCTCTTCACACGGCTCTGCACCTGAGCGGCATGCGAGGCGCGGGCCTTGAACCGCTCTATGAATTTCATCTCCTTGGCCAGCATCGCCTGCTGGCGTTCGAACTGCGCTTGCTGCTGCTTTTCATTTTGCGCGCGTTGCCCGACGTAGAATTCGTAGCCGCCGGAGAACGTCGTCAGTGTACCGCCGTCGATTTCCACGATCTTGCTGACGATGCGATCCATGAACTCGCGGTCATGCGAGGTCATCATCAGCGCGCCTTCATAGCCCTTCAGAAACTCCTCGAGCCAGATCAAACTTTCGAGATCCAAGTGGTTGCTCGGCTCGTCGAGCAGCATCGCGTCGGGGCGCATGAGCAGAATACGGCCGAGTGCGACGCGCATCTTCCAGCCGCCCGACAACGCGCCGACATCGCCATCCATCATCTCTTGGGTGAAACTCAACCCCGCCAACACTTCACGCGCCCGGCCTTCAAGGGCGTACCCGCCAAGCTGCTCGAAGCGCCCCTGCACCTCGCCATACCGCTCGATCAAATCTTCCATCTCATCGGCACGATCGGGATCGCCCATGGCCGCTTCGAGTGTGGCGAGTTCGGCGGCGACGGCGCTTACGGGCCCTGCACCGTCCATCACTTCGGCAACCGCGCTGCGGCCGGACATCTCGCCCACGTCCTGGCTGAAATAGCCGATCGTGATGCCGCGGTCGGTGGAGATCTGCCCCTCGTCAGGCTGGTCTTGGCCGGTAATCAGACGGAACAGCGTCGACTTGCCCGCACCGTTGGGGCCGACGAGGCCAACCTTTTCGCCCCTATTGAGCGCAGCCGAAGCTTCTATGAAAACGATCTGATGACCGTTTTGCTTGCTGATGTTGTCAAGTCGGATCATAGCGTTGAGAGCCCCGGAAACACGTTCCAGGGCTCTTACGCCATGCCACGCGCCCACGGAAGAGCATTGGGGTGCGGCATGGATTTCTAGGGCGCGCGGGCACCACAAAATGGATCCACCCGGCGCCGCCAGACACCTCTCGCGTTAGAACAAACCTTCGATCTGGCCATGATCGTTGAGACGGATCGAATCTGCCGACGGCACCTTGGGCAGGCCCGGCATGGTCATCACGTCGCCCGTAACCACAACCACGAACTCGGCGCCAGCCGCCAGGCGCAACTCGCGCACCGGCACGATATGGCCAGACGGCGCGCCGCGCTTTGAAGCATCGGTCGAGAACGAATATTGGGTTTTGGCCATGCACACCGGCAAATGGCCAAAGCCGGCCGCTTCCAACTCTTTGAAGCGTGCTTCGATAGAGCTGTCGCACGAGATATCGGCCGCGTGATAAATTTCGGTCGCGATCTTCTTGACCTTGTCGCGCAACGGCATCTCATCGGGATAAAGCGGCTTGAAGTTCGCCTTGCCCTCATTGATGACGTTGACCACGTGATGGGCAAGCGCTTCGGTGCCTTTACCGCCGTCTGCCCAATGCGTGCACATGAAGGCGCGCGTACCCATGCTTTCGGCAACGCGCATGACTTCTTGAATTTCCGCGTCCGTATCGGTGATGAAGCGGTTAACCGCAACGACGGCCGGCACGCCGAACTTGTTGACGTTCTCGATGTGGCGCTTGAGGTTTTCGCAGCCCTTGGTGAGTGCTGCCACATTCTCGTGCTTCAAGTCGTCCTTAGCGACACCGCCGTGCATCTTGAGCGCGCGAACGGTGGCGACGATCACTGTTGCCGAGGGCGCGATGCCAGCCTTGCGGCACTTGATGTCGAAGAACTTCTCGGCACCGAGATCAGCGCCGAACCCAGCTTCCGTCACCACATAGTCGGCAAGCTTCAATGCTGTCTTGGTGGCCAGTACGGAGTTGCAGCCGTGCGCGATGTTGGCAAACGGGCCGCCGTGGATGAACACGGGATTGTTTTCCAGCGACTGCACGATGTTCGGCATCAGCGCGTCCTTCAACAGAACCGTCATGGCGCCGTCGCCCTTCAGATCGCGGGCGCGCACCGCAACCTTGTCGCGCGTGTAGGCAACGATGATGTTGCCTAGGCGGCGCTCAAGGTCTTTCAGATCCATCGACAAGCATAAGATGGCCATCACTTCGGAGGCGACCGTAATGTCGAAGCCGTCTTCGCGCGGGAAGCCATTGGCCGTGCCGCCCAGCGAGTTGACGATGTTGCGGAGCGCGCGGTCGTTCATGTCCATAACGCGCTTCCACTCGACGCGGCGCGCGTCGATACCGAGCTTGTTGCCCCAGTAGATGTGATTGTCGAGCAGTGCCGACAGCAAGTTATGGGCGCTTGTGATGGCATGAAAATCGCCGGTGAAATGCAGATTGATGTCTTCCATCGGCACGACCTGAGCATAGCCGCCGCCAGCCGCTCCACCCTTGACGCCGAAACACGGTCCGAGTGACGGCTCGCGCAGGCACATCATCGCCTTTTTGCCAATGCGATTGAGACCGTCGCCCAAGCCGACCGTCGTCGTCGTCTTGCCTTCGCCGGCCGGTGTCGGGCTGATGGCGGTCACGAGAATGAGTTTGCCGTCGGGCTTGTCCTTCAAGCTTTCGATGAAGCTCGCCGTGATCTTGGCTTTGGTCGGGCCATACTGCAGCAATGCGTCGGCCGGCACACCAACCTTTGCGGCCACTTCGCTGATCGGCTTCATGGTGGCGTCGCGGGCAATTTCAATATCAGATCTAACAGTCACAGCTGGGGTTCCTCCGGGTAGGGCTTTGTGTTTGCGGCGCACCATTGACGGCCGGGCGCGTTGGGGGCAGGTCGGCACCGATATTGGCCGGTCGCACCGGCTTCGCCAAGCGCCAATGCGAAAAAAAATCCCGGATGCGGCGTTGATGCGCTCTTTGCTTCATGCTTGGCGATGAACCGGCGGGCATCCGGCCAACACGGGCGGCGGGAACAAGCTGCTCGATCTGTCAGCATTAAGCGTATAAAGACAGGGCGCGCGGCTGCCTGCCCCGCTCACTTAAGCTGGCGAAAAGCACCGATGCCAAACAAAACCGCCCCGCCCCTCAATTCGATCCTCGATGACCTCATTTGCGTCCGCGATTGGCTGCGCTACGGTGTCAGCCGTTTCGAGGCTGCGGGTCTCATTTACGGCCACGGCACCACGAGCGCTCTTGATGAAGCTGCATTTCTTATTCTGAAAACGTTGCATCTGCCGATCGACAGCCTTGAGCCGTGGCTCGATTGCAGACTGACGCGGGCCGAGCGCGCCCAGGTGGCCGCAATTCTCGACCTCCGCATCACGACGCGCAAACCAGCGTGCTACCTCGTCAATGAAGCCTGGATACAGGGTCTCAGCTTTTATGTCGACGAGCGCGTGATCGTGCCGCGCTCTTACATCGGTGAACTATTACACGATGGTTTATCGGCGGTCGTGACCGACCCAGCAGATGTCGAGCGTGTCCTCGATTTGTGCACGGGCTCGGGCTGTCTTGCTATACTTGCCGCGCGCGCTTTCCCGAACGCAGACATCGACGCCGTCGATATTTCGGATGATGCCTTAGAGGTTGCACGCCAGAACACGGGCGACTATGGCCTCGATGATCGCATCGATGTGAAAGCCTCGGATCTGTTTATGGGCGTTGCGGGCCAGCGGTACGATCTGATCTTGTCGAACCCGCCCTATGTGAGTGACGAGGCCGTCGACGACTTTCCGCCCGAATATCGCGCAGAGCCGGTCCTTGCCCACGCCGGAGGAAAGGACGGCCTCGAATTTGTGCGCCGCATTCTGAAAGAGGCGCGCCAACATCTCAACGACGATGGCATGCTGGTCGTTGAATTCGGAACGGGCCGCGAGATTTTAGAGGCTGAATACCCCACTTTACCATTCTTGTGGCTCGACACTGAAAACAGCGAAGGCGAGGTATTTGCACTCCCCGCCTCTGCGCTATCAAAATAGAGCGCGGCCGCAATCAGCCGAACGCGCCCCAATGGTGCGAGATGCCTGTGCCGATCTCGCGGATGAACTCGTAAGATTGCTCGAGCGGCTCCAGAATTTCGGTTTCGATACGGCCATAGTCGTCGATGCCTTTGGGCAGGTAGGTTGCTTTTTCATTGAAGGCTGAATCGTCAAACTGGGCCGAAGTGCGCCGCGGGAATGCTTTGCGCATTACCGCGATGACTTCTGGGATTTCCAGCGCCAGCGCCTGTTGGAACAGCTGATCATAGCTGCTTTCCGTTGTTGCCGTGAAGCGTGGCAGCCGCGCCGCCAGAATGAACACGCGCATCATCAAGCTGAGGCGGATGGCCTGAAGAAGATCGAGTTCGAGACGGTGATCATCGGGAATTTTACCCGCTTCGAGGCCGATTTCTTCCAAGATACCGTGCAATTCGATGGCGTCGAGCCGCAGATGGTGCGCAAGCCCGTTGATGGCCTGCGCCCGCGTATCCGGCAGCAAGCGCGTTGCAAGAATTTTGAACGCTCCATCGAGATGGGGCTCGCGCCCCCAAGAGGCACGCGCTGCCCAAAAGCCGGCGTCGAAGATCACTGCGTTGGCACCGACCGCGTTCAGACTCGACAACTGCTTGGCCCGGGCGATCATTTCGATCAGAGGCTTCAAGCGTGACGAGTTCTTGGCAAGTTCGACGAACCGGTCACGCTCCGAACCGACGCCCGCGCCAAGGCCCGACACGACGTTCGCGAGATAACCGAATTGCTGCAAAATGGCGTTGTTGGGAATAGCGCGCATGCGAGCCGGATCGCCGCGATCCGACGCGTGATCGCCTTGACGCTTCACCGGACGCGAGCCCGTTTTGAAGAGTAAGTTGGCGCCGAACGCGCCTAACAATGCGCGATAGCCCGGATGTGCAAACAGCTGCTGCTGATACCCCCGCAAACGCAATTGGAAATCGAGGCTGAGATTTGTATCGGTGTAGAAGGGGTCTTCGCCCGCACCCGGGTCACGTCCATCCATGATGATGGTCGTGAGCGCGCGCGCCGCCAACTGCTGGTTGGCGAAATACATATAGCCATCGCCGCCCTGGAAGCTGGTTTCGTGCTTCAGGGGTAAGCCGTGGCGATGAAAGCGCCAGCGCGATTCACCCGACAGAACATAGCGCAGACGGCGGCGCATGTGGCCAGGATGCGTTCCCCGGCCCATACTCTCGCCGAAGGTGGAGAAAATCAGCGTCTCGACACCCTTGAGGCCCGCTTTGTGGACGGTTTCTGCCAGTCCATGCTGAAGCCGTTCGTGAGCAAGGCCGCCGGCAATCTGCCCAATAAAACGGCCGGCATCGGAATAGCCAGTCTGGATGGCAAGGCGGCCGCGGGTGGTGACATAGTCGCGATAGGCGTCTTCGGCGAGCAACCGTTCAATGAGACGCGCGCCGGTTTCAAGTGCGGCCGGTGTTTCAAACAGCGGAGAGATGTCGACGATATCCTGCACGCCGAACAGCTTGGCAAAATAAACGGCGATGAGAATGGTCGCCGGACTTTCGCACTCTGCGATGAGATAGCGGATGGGCGTATCGCGATCGACATGCTTGCGGATTTGAGCTGCAAGCGCAAACTGCCGGATTGCCGTCGCGGTTTCCAAATCGAGCGTTTCGAAGTTCACCGTCTCGGGCTTTACCGTGCGGATCATTTCGACGATACGTGCGAGGGCCTGGCGTTCGGTGAGATCAGCCGTCCAGCTTTCGTGCACAAAGGCGCGGAACGCGTTGTTGATCTGCACCGCATTGACGCGCAAATGCAGATGCGAATTGCCAAGGCCCGTCGCCTGAACGAGGCCGGAAAGCGAGGCGAGCGCGCTTTTTGCCGCCGCATCGGGCGAGACATCCATCAGTTGATCGAAGAGCTGTACGAGCGGCTCCGTCGAAACCATGTTGTAGCCATCGGCCGCCGTGATGATGTTGGCGGCCTCAGCCAGTGCCTTCGTACTGCTGCCGGATTTTTCCAGCGAGCGGACTTGCAGTTCAACTGCAGAGATTGCGAGGTCCAGCTTGCCGATGATTTGGCGCACGAGACGAGGCGCCTCGCCGGTTTCACCAAACATCGGCCGCAGCTTCTGGAAGCGCTCGCGGATGTCGGACAGCATGGTACGCTTTTCGCGTAGCCGGATTGTGAACGAGTAAGCCCAATTGATGTCGGTACGGCCATCGAGGTCATAACCGACCCACGACGCGAAGGTCGCCAATTTCGGGCGCAGCTTGTAGGCCTTGTCGCCAAATCCAGCGGCGGCGACCGAGTAGAACGTGCCCAGTACGCCGACATAGGCATCGCGCAGCATGTGAATGGCGTGCGAGACGCGCTTATGTTCGTATTCCAGCGTAATGCCGTCGTCGGGCCGGTGCGGCGTGCCCAGACTCTCGCCGGTATCGCTGCCCTTCATGGCAATATCGATCATCTTGCGCGTCAGTTCGTCAGAGACGCCAAAGGTCGGATGTGCCGTGAACACGATGCCGCCGCGCGCGCGCGACCAGCGTTCCGAAAAGGCCTCGAAGGCCTTGTCGCTGCTCGGATCGGCTCCGACTGTCTGAGCAACGAACTTTGAGAATTCTGTTTGCGTGGTGGCGTCGTCGATATAGCCGATCTGTTCCTTGAGGCGCAGCGCGCGGCGCACGGCGGCGCGGTCCATGAGGCGGCCTGCCAGTGCTTTGATTTCTTCGAAGGTGGTCTCACCAGATTCGAGCTTGCGCGACAGATCGAAAGCAACATTGACAATCGGGTTGAGACCCGGCTGATCCGGGATTTGGGTCCGGTAGGCGCGGAGTTCGTCCCGCAGTTTGTATTCATCGAGCTTCTGAGTTCCCGTCGCATCAGACTTTTGCATAAGGGTGGTCTCTCCTCAGAAACATCAGGGGGCGTGAGCGCGCCCCCAGCATTGCTCAAGACTGCAGAAGTCACAAGCGAAGCCGGAGGCGCTGAGTTGTTTAGGCAGCCTTATGGGCCGCCAGAACCTTAGCGATCGTCGAACCCATTTCAGACGGCGTCGGTGCAATATGCACGCCGCAGCCCTTGAGGATTTCGACCTTTTCGGCCGCGCTTTCGCCGAAAGACGAGACGATGGCGCCCGCGTGACCCATGCGGCGGCCCTTAGGCGCCGAGAGACCTGCGATGTAGGCGACTACCGGCTTCTTCATGTTGGCCTTCGCCCACATGCCAGCTTCCGCTTCCTGAGGTCCGCCGATTTCGCCGATCATCAGCACGGCATCGGTGTCCGGATCGTTCTCGAAGTGCTCGAGAATATCGCGGTGCGACGAGCCGTTGATGGGGTCGCCACCGATGCCGACCGAGGTCGAGATGCCGATGCCCAGCTGCTTCATTTGCTCGGCAGCTTCATAGCCAAGGGTGCCCGAGCGGCCGACGATGCCAACACGGCCCGGCAGATAGATGTGACCCGGCATAATGCCGAGCATCGACTTGCCAGGAGAGATGGTGCCAGCGCAGTTGGGACCAGTGAGAATCATCCGGTTTTCGAACTTGTAGCGCCGGAAATAGCGCTTCACGCGGATCATGTCTTGCGTCGGGATACCGTCGGTGATGCAGACGCAATACTTGATGCCGGCATCGGCCGCTTCCATGATGCTGTCTGCAGCAAACGGAGGCGGAACGAACACGATCGAGGCTTGCGCGCCGGTTTCCTTCACGGCGCCTTTGACGGTGTTGAACACCGGACGGCCAAGGTGGGTTGCCCCGCCCTTGCCCGGCGTTACGCCGCCAACCACGTTGGAGCCGTAATCGATCATTTCCTGCGCATGGAACGTGCCGATGCGGCCAGTGAAGCCCTGAACGATGATGGGCGTATTTTCGTTGATAAAGATCGCCATGTTACTCGTTCTCCCGATCAGGCGTTCTTGGCCGCAGTCACAGCCTTGGCGGCTGCGTCTGCGAGGGTTTCAGCGGAAATCACGGTCAAGCCGCTCTCGTCGATGATCTTGCGGCCTTCTTCGACGTTGGTGCCAGCCAGACGCACGACGATCGGCATCTTGATCTCGAGTTCGCGCACAGCGTCGACGACGCCCTTTGCAACCCAATCGCAACGGTTGATGCCGGCGAAAACGTTGACCAGAATGGCCTTCACGTTCTTGTCGCGCAGCACCGCCTTGAACGACTTCGTCACGCGCTCGGGTGAAGCGCCGCCGCCGATGTCGAGGAAGTTTGCAGGCTCACCACCCGCCAGCTTGATCATGTCGAGTGTCGCCATGGCCAAACCAGCGCCGTTGACGATGCAGCCGATGTCACCATCGAGACCGACGTAGGCAAGGCCACGGTCGGAGGCATAGGTTTCGCGGCTGTCTTCCTGGCTCTTGTCACGCAGCTCAGAGATGTGCGGGCGGCGGAACAGAGCGTTTTCGTCGAAGCTCATCTTGGCATCGAGTGCGATGACATTCTTCTGCTTCGTGATAACGAGCGGGTTGATCTCGACCATGATGGCGTCGAGATCGCGGAAGGCGCGGTAGCAGCCGAGAATGGTGCGTTCGAACTTCTGCACCAAGTCGGGTTCAACGCCGAGACCGAAGGTCACTTCGCGGGCCTGGAAGGCCTGCATGCCGACAGCCGGATCGACGGCGATCTTGATGATCGTGTCGGGCTGCTTGGCAGCGATTTCTTCGATGTCCATGCCACCGGCCGCCGAGGCCACCACCATGATGCGTTCCGAAGCGCGGTCCATGACGAACGACAAGTAGATTTCCTTGTCGATGTCGGATGCCTCTTCGATGTAAAGGCGCGACACCAGCTTGCCGCTAGGGCCGGTCTGATGCGTGACGAGCTTCTTGCCGAGCAGGCTTTCAGCAGCGGCTTCGATCTCGCGATCGTTCGAGCACACCTTGATGCCACCGGCCTTGCCGCGCGCGCCCGAATGGATCTGGGCCTTCACGACCCACTTGGAGCCGCCAATTTCCGTGGCACGGTAGGCCGCTTGCTCGGGGCTGTAGGCAAGGCCGCCGCGCGGAATGGCAACGCCGAACTTCGCGAGAAGTTCTTTGGCTTGATACTCATGAATGTCCATGTTCGGACCTCCAATTTGACGGGTTCAATTATGACTTGGCGCGGGCTGCTTCGCCGGCCTTGATGGCGGCGTTGGTAGCAAGAAGATTGTTGGCCATCTTTTCAGATGCCGCGTCGATCATCTTGCCGTCGAGGGACGCTGCACCCTTGCCTTGAGCTTCGGCTTCCTTGAGTGCAACGAGAATGCGTTCGGCGCGCGAGACTTCAGCGGCCGTCGGCGAGAACACTTCGTTGGCAAGTTCGATCTGCGAGGGATGGATTGCCCACTTGCCTTCAACGCCCAGCGCTGCTGCACGGCGTGCGCCTGCGGTGTAACCGGCCGGATCAGAGAAATCACCGAAGGGGCCGTCGATGGGACGAAGGCCGAAGGCGCGGCATGCAACCGTCATGCGTGAAATCGGGAAGTGCCACTGATCGCCAGGATAGTCGGGGTTCAAACCACCGATGACAACCGTGCGAGCTTTGTTGAACGCCGAGTAGTCGGCGACACCGAAATGCATCGATTCAAGGCGGCTGTTGGCCGATGCGATGGCTTCGACGTTGGCCATGCCGAGCGGGGTTTCGATCAACGCTTCGGTGCCGACCTGGTTCTTGAGACCCTTGGCAACTTCGATCTGGCTGACAATGCATTCAACCGTGTAGACGTCGGCCGGAACGCCGACCTTGGGGATCAAAATGGTATCAAGGTGAGCGCCGGCCTGTTCCATGATGTCGACGACGTCGCGATACATGTAGTGCGTGTCGAGGCCGTTGATGCGAACCGAGACGCTCTTGCCATTGCCCTTCCAGTCGAGATCGTTCAACGCCTGAATGATATTCTTGCGGGCTTGCTCTTTGTCCGGCGGCGCAACGGCGTCTTCGCAATCAAGGAAGACATAGTCGGCGGCGCTCTTCAGGGCCTTGTCGATCATGGTCGTGTTGGAGCCCGGCACCGCGAGGTACGAGCGTTGAAGCCGCTGCTTGCGGAGAGGGTAAAGCGTGAAGCTCATGACGTTTCCTTTGCTAGACTTGTGGGGTGCAGCGCACCAGGATTCTTGTTTGAAAAAGGCGGTGCACCGGAAAAGCGCACCGCCAATTGAGTGTTAGGCCGAAGTTGCCGACTTGGTGGCGGTCTTGCGGAAGTATTCAGCCGCGGCGCCAGTGCCAGAGCCGGCCTTGATGTTGATGCCGTTGTCGAGCAGCGACATTTCAACTGCGAACAGCACGCCGCCGATCATGAACTCGTCAAGCGCACCCAAGTGACCGATGCGGAACACCTTGCCGGCAACCTTGTTCAGTCCCGTTCCGAGCGAAGTGTTGTAGCGGTAGTATGCGGTCTTGAGCACGTTTACGGCGTCAAAGCCCTCTGGAACGAGGATCGCAGAAACCGTATCGGAGTGCCACTTGGGCTCCTTGGCGCACAGCTTGAGGCCCCACGCATCGACAGCGGCGCGCACGCCAGACGCCATGCGGTGATGGCGAGCGAGAACATTCTCCAGGCCTTCAGCGGCGATCAGATCAAGCGAAGCACGAAGGCCGCGGATGAGTTGGGTTGCGGGCGTATAGGGGAAGTAGCCCAGATCGTTCGTCTTGATCATGTCTTCGAACGAGAAGAAGCAACGGTTCATGCGGCCGTTGAGCGACTTGTTGGCATCGAGTGCCTTCTGGCTGACGGCGAGAATGCCGAGGCCTGTGGGGAGCATGAAGCCCTTCTGCGAACCGGAAACGCAGCAGTCGACGCCCCATTCGCCCATGCGCATATCGAGCGAACCGACAGACGACACGCCATCAACAAACAAGAGTGCCGGATGCTTGGCGGCATCTAGTGCTTGGCGCACGCCTGGGATGTCGCTTGAAACGCCCGTTGCGGTTTCGTTGTGAGTGGCAAAGACGGCCTTGATTTCGTGGGCGGTGTCCTTGGCAAGAATGTCGGCATACTTTTCGAGCGGTACGCCCGTGCCCCACTCTTCATCGCACAGTACAACCTTGAGGCCCATGCGCTCTGCCATGTCGACCCAGAGCAGTGAAAACTGGCCAAAACGGCTCATCAGAACCTTGTCGCCAACAGCGAGTGTGTTCGTGATGGCCGATTCCCAGGCGCCGGTGCCGGATGAAGGGAAAATGAAAACCCGGCCGTCCTTCATTTTGAAAACCTTCTTCAGGTCTTCGAATATCGGCAGCGTGAACTTGGGGAACTCGGGGCTGCGCATATCTTCCATGGGGATTGCCATGGCAGAGCGGACAGCCTCGGGAATGGTCGTCGGGCCGGGAATGAACAGGTGCGGTGTGACCAGCATTGGATAGCGTCTCCTCAAGATCTTTTGCTTCGTTTTCGTTTCCGAATTTCGCGTCGGCTGGCTGGGCCTTCAGACCCTGCCGTTCCGCCTAAAACCCAAAACCGCCTCGCAGCGGCATCCCTCTTGGCATTACAGCCGGGCGTTTTCGGGCGTTGGCAAATCTGCGCCGTCCCGTGCATTAAAGACTTGTTAGCCTTCCACAACACCCTCTGGGACAGGTTCGCCACACCGCCGGGTAGGCATGCGCCTACCCCCGGCCACCGTCCAGCAAGCCATATCCCGGCAATCGATTGATATGCCTCACCATCGCGCCACGCGCCGCCTATGAGCGCTCGGCTTTGTTGGGCACTGTCGACACGAACATGGCTACGGCCATCGCCCGGTTTTTGACGCCGAGTTTGTCATAGAGATTCTTGAGGTGATACTTGACCGTGTTTTCGGAAATGCCCGTGCGCGCTGCGATCTGCAGGTTGGACCAGCCGTTGGCAAGTGCCGCCAGAAGCTCGCGTTCGCGCACTGTCAGATCGTCAAGCGGATCCTGTCCCAGCTTATCCATATCGACGTAGGGGAAGCACACCCGCCCGCGCGCCACGGACGATAAGGTTTCCATCACAACGGCAGGCTCATCGCTCTTGGATAGAAAACCGCGGGCACCGCCTTTAATGGCCTGATGGAGAACGTCATGCGAGCGCTCGCCCGTATAAACAATGACGCGCACTGCGGCCTGACGGCGCTTCAATAGCGCCAGAACATCGCCACCCGTCATGTCCGGCAAAGCCCAGCCAATGAGCGCCACATCAAACTTTTGTTGCATTGCAAGATCGACGAACGCGGCGCCGGTGCTGACCGTCCAGGCCACATGAAACCTTCCATCGAGGCGCAACACTTCAGACAACCCGGAACGCACAACGGGGTTCTTGTCGGCAATGGCGATCGTGACGGGCTTTTCGGTCAATCGAGTCTCTTTTGTTTCCAAGCATCGACGAGGGCGCTGATAGAACGCAACCTATAACGGCAGCGCGCGCCTGCCGGGCAAAAAATCGGCACAAGCGGTGCTTAATCAACTAGGATTTCTTGCGCTTGGACAGCCGGGTCTCGCGATCGTAAATGATCTCTCCGCCAGGCACGCGGATATCTCGCACAAATTCCGAAACATGCTTACTGGGCGCCGGAGTGACCAGACTGACCGCAATGGCAGCGACGATCCCAGCCGGAATGCCGAACGCGCCCGACAAGGCCCCCTGAATTTCGGTCTGCCCGGTTTCCGCAGCGATGATCGCCAAGACTGCCACGCCAAACCCCGATATCAGCCCAGCCATGGCGCCAAAAGCATTGAGCCTTTTCCACCAGATCGACAGCACCAGCACGGGGAAAGCAGATGACCCCGTTAGGGCCAGCGACCACAAGACAAGCTTAAGCGGGTCAGCGGGAAGCACGATTGCCAGCAAAGCACTGCCCAGCGCCGCGACGGCAAGAGCAATGCGCGCCGTCAGCAGCCGGGGCTTGTCTGGCACCGGTTCGAACGACAGACCATTGCCGATATCTTCGGCAAGAGAATTGCCGAGCGCCACCAGCGACGCGCCCGCCGCTGCCAGAACCGCGGCGATCACACCGGCCGCGGTGAGATAAAGAGCCGCCACCGGCAAACCGGCCGCGACAGGCAAACCAAACAGCACGCCATCTCGTGTGATTTCGAGGGTCGCGAATTGTACGCGCCCTGCCTCGGTGCCCGCAGCAATCGTGCCGAACCCGGACAACGTCGTCAGCCAGTCCGGAGCCTGACCGGCGTTAGGGCCGGTAAAAATCGCGAACACATACGAGCGCATAAAAACGGCGACCGAGGCCAATGTCAGCATCATGATGCCAAAAAGTACCGTCGCCCAACCGAGCGACTTGCGGGCTTCATACACGCCCGGCGTGGCGGCGACACGCGTGAGCAGCCAGGGAGCCGAGGCGACACCGGCGAGCGTCGTCAGCATCGTGATCACGAAGGCCAACGGCCCGACACTGCTCATGGCATCGGAAAAGCGCTTGGCGATCGGCTGTAGGAATGGCCCAGGCATGTCGAAGGCCAAAGACGGCGGCAAAACGAGCGGCATGCCGAGGGCGGCTTCGCTGCGCCCGATTGCTCGTAGCACAGGGCCATGGCTCAACTGGGGAATCGGCAGGTTGGTGAGCATGATGGCCACCACGCCCACCGGCACAAGAATAGCGATGAAGACTGCAAAACCTTGCGCCGAATTCGACCAGCTGAGCGCCCGCATGCCCCCGGCGGCCAGCGTTGCAACGAGAACAGTTGCAAGGATTAGTATCGAGCCGGTTGCCCCCGTTCCCGGGTTCATGAACTGCATGGCGTAAGCGCCTGTTCGCAGTTCGGCCACCAGCAAAAGAACCGCCGGAACCGACAGCACAATGGCGGCGACCACGCGCAACGCAAGACTGTCAAAGCGGCGGCCAAGATAGCTGGGAATCGTGAACGCGCCGAACTTGCGGAAAAAGGGTGCAAGCAGCACCGACATGAACACGAATCCTGCCAACCCGCCGATCACAAGGCATACGGCATCAAAGCCGATCAGGAAAAACGCGCCTGTGACGGCAACGAGGCCGGTGCCCCCCAATGCCGCAGTGGCAAGGCCGAGCCCGGTGTAGAATGCGGGAACGCGCCTGCCGCAGGCAAAGTAATCGAGAGGATCAGTCGTATAGGCCCCGGCACCAATGGCGCCGTAGAGCAGAATCGGTGCAGCCAGCATCACGCCGCGCAAGAGGCTGTTAGAGGCGCCGAGACCCTCGAAGATAAGTGTCAACACCGCTATCGCGATGAAGGCGCTGATAAAAATGCCGTAATAGGCGCCGAGCCGCCGGTCGGCACTGCGCGGCCGCACTAACGCCATCGGAAGAAGCCCGTTGTTGTTGCGCGTTGCTGACCGTCTTGCGGTGATCTGGGCCGGTAGCGCGGGAATATTGCGCCCGCCAATGCGGAAAAACGCCCATCAAGTATCTTCATGTGCCCCATGCCAGTGATCGATAGCATCCTGCCGGTTGACGAAACTCGCCACCGTGATCGTGGCAATCAGAACCAATCCATGGAGTGCTAGGAAATAGCCCAGCGGAAAGCCAAGAAACTTGTTCGAATTCAAGCTGCCCGCATAGAGCGGCAGCACGATGCACACCGCCAGGAAAGGAACCAAGCTTGCCAGCATTTGCCACTTAGTGTGCTGCCAATATGGCTTACGCTCTTTGCGCTCGATCATGTGCCGCCCCCTCAGAAAATCAGACAGTGCCGGTTGTGCCCCGCACGCATAGCTGTCGAACCGTCAAACTTCTACCCCGCTTGCTTTGTTGCAAGTGAGGCAGGTGCCAGAACAGACTCCACGGATCAGCAACGCTGCAGACTGGGCCATACCCGCGCACCTTAGCCCCTTCAAATTGCGTAACATTTGCTCTCCAGAGAGGCAAATCCGCAGATTGCGACAGGCAGCAGGCTGACATATGGTGCCCAGTGAGTCGAACAGGTAACCTGTTCGAACTGCCGGAAACATCGCAACGTGGGGAAGAAAAACGATGTCTATGCTTCAGGAATTCAAAGATTTTGCCATGAAAGGCAACGTGGTCGACTTGGCTGTCGGTGTCATCATGGGCGCTGCTTTCGGTCCGATTGTGGCGACGCTCGTCGACAACGTCATCATGCCGCCGATTGGATTGGCCATGGCGGGCCTCGACTTTTCAACACTGAAGATCCCGCTGCAGGCCGCAGACGAAGCCAAGAAAATCCCGGAAGTCGCCATCGGCTATGGCTTGTTTCTGAACGCGTGCATCAAGTTCTTGATCACGGCTTTCGCGATTTTCATGCTGGTCAAGGCGATGAATTCAATCAAGAAGCCTGCACCGGCCGCCGCTCCTGCAGCGCCGCCGCCGAGCGAAACCTATCTCAAGGAAATCCGCGACGCGCTGGTGAAAAAGTAACTTCACCACATCGTCTGACTGTCGAAAAAGCCCTGTGCAACTTGCACAAGGCTTTTTTGTTTCGCCAAGCCGGCCCCGTCACGAACAGCTACCGCCGCCCAGCACGCAGAACCGTGCACAATGCGGATGGCATAGGCGCACCGCACCCTGGTTAAACATACCGCCGTCGGCCGTTGCCGATTCGGCAAGCGTTGCCCCCATTTCAAAAGCCTCGTCATAGGGCAGCAGCGTACACGGCACCACGACGGCGCGGTCTGCACCCCGGCGCTTGACCACCATGCGTGAGGACGCGCACATCATCTGCGAGGGTTGTTTTTTCAACAGGCCCCAACAGGCCGTCGAGATTTCCGGCACATCATCGGTGCCGTCCATTTCAGGGAACAATATCAAAGCATGGGTGTCGGTGGCATCGATCGGCCAGCTGCGTTCAGCAAACAAGCGGGCATAGCCAGCGCGCGCCGTACTCTCGCTTTCGCCCCAGCATGTGCGTCCGGCAACGGCCAATCTAAAGCCTGCCGCCGCCAGCCAATCGACGCCAGCAAGCGCCTTATCCCAGGTGCCTGCACCGCGCTCGGTTTCATGCAATTCCTGCGTAAAGTGATCGAGACTGACGCGCATGGTGAGGCGGCCGCCATAGGCTGCCTGAAGTGCGGCGAGCCCATCTTTGAGACGGGGGCGCTGCATGGGCAACATGGCATTCGTCAGCACCAGCACGTCCAAATCGCGTGACAAAGCGCTTTCGAGAATGGGTAAAATTTCCGGATTGAGAAAAGGCTCGCCGCCCGTAAAGCCGATCTCGCGCGTGCCAAGGCTCAGGGCTTCGTCGAGAAACGGAGCAGCGTCATCGGCGCTCAGATAGGCGAGGCGGTCGTTCTGCGGGCTGGAATCAATATAGCAGTTACGGCACGTGATGTTGCACAGCGTGCCAGTATTCATCCAGAGCGTTTGCAGGCGAACGAGTGGCACACTGGCGCGCCGTTCGCCTTTGGCGGTCCATTCGGGATCGTCGAATTTTTGCGGACTGGGAGAAACTTCGAGGAAAACCATTCGTCAGTTGAACCTTTAGCAATGCGCATAGCGTCCGCGTGCGACCGCCGGGACCGTGCAGTTTTAACGATCATAGCAGGAGGCCACACCCAGCCCGGATGTGCAAGGTCTGCAAACACTGCAGTTCAATACGCGCCGGCTATCGGCGGGTTTCAATTGCAGGGCTTCGTCTATACCGCCCGCTTCCAACCGGCCGGGCGTTGTGATAGGCCAAACCCAAGAGGCGGGCGTCGTATAATGGTAATACGGTAGCTTCCCAAGCTACGAACGTGGGTTCGATTCCCATCGCCCGCTCCACTGGTCCAGTCAGCGCTCTGCCATCGGCCTTATGGACTTGCTCGGCGTCCGGCAGACTTTGCGGCAGAGCTCCGCGGCGAATGCGCCGTTTTTTCCCAATAAAAAGGTGCCGTGATCAACTCATGGAGCGCCAGATACGCAGCCGCCGAGATCATCAGCCAATACACCGGCATCAAGGCAGTATCGCGGACCAATTCTGGCCCTAAGCGGCGATAAACGGCCGCAGCCCCCAGCGCTATGGCAATCAAGTATCCGGTCGCGAGATTGAACAAGCCGAGGTACCAAATCGCAGCCCCAACGCCGCCGGCGGGCGGCACAAACAAGGTTCCCTGCCACGCACTCACAGCGGCCATCGCATAAAAAACCGGATGGACGAGCGCCGACAGGATCAAGCCACCCATCAGCATCTGAAGCCCGCAAAAGCGCCACGCGCCAAGCTCACGCCATAACCGCGCGGGTTCCCTGGTATGTACGAGATAAGTCTGCATCCAGCCTTTGAGCCAGCGCTTGCGTTGCAGCCGCCAGGCCCGCGCGTGCACCGGCGCTTCTTCCCACGTCGTCGATGGCAGTACATGCACAGCATACCCTTCACGAGCGAGCCGGATGCCGAGGTCAGCATCTTCCGTGACGTTGAAAGGGTCCCAAGCGCCAACGGCTAGCAAGTCTGCCGCGCGAAAGTGGTTGGACGTGCCGCCAAGGGGAAGCGGCAGGCCCAGCGATTGCAGCGCCGGCAAAATCCAATCGAATAGAACCGTATATTCGATGGTAAACTGGCGCGTCAGCCAAGAGGCGTTGGCGTTGTAGACATTGAGACTTGCTTGCACGCATGCAAGATTTGCCGGGCCGGCGCGAAAAGCCGCCACGGCCTTGCGCAGCTGATCGGGCTCCGGCATGTCTTCGGCGTCAAAGATTACCACGAACTCGCCGCGGATATCCTGCAGTGCATAATTGAGCGCACGCGGCTTGGTCTGCGGCAGACCAAGAGGCACCACGATCGCTTCAAAATGGCCGGGCATCGGCGTGGCGGCGAGCGCCTTTTGCATCGCCGGATCAGCCTCCTCGATGACGAACAAAATTTGCAACTTTGCCGCTGGATAGTCGAGCGCAGACAAGGCTGCAACGAGATCGGCTACCATGGCCGCTTCGCCGAACAATGGCACCAGAACTGTATAATAAGGCAGATCTTCTTCGGCGAGGGTCTCGGCAGATGCAGCACGCGATAGCGGGCCATGCCACAAACATACGGCACGCAGCATAGCAAGGCTCAGAAAGGAAAAACTCAAAGCCGCCGAAACAGCCATGCCGGTGGCCCCTGGCGCCAAAACAGCGCCCGTGGCGATCAAACAGACAACCAGCGCGGCGATGCCCTTTTGCCAAGCCCAGAGCGGCAAGCGTGCCGAATACTCAGGGCGGTTGTTCTGTAACTGACCGATAGCCACCTGCAGCCGTTCAGCTGCTGAAGCCGCTGGGATGAGCGTATTCCGAATGTGGCTTGCCCGGTCCTGCGCCACCTCGGCCCGGGCCGAACGCCAGCTCTTCGCTCGCGCCTGCGGCTGTTGCTTTAAGGATGGGGGCTCGACGAGAGACACCGGTTCGCCGCACACTGTTGGCACAGTGCCCGAGGGTTAAAGAAACCGGTGCGGGAATCGTGCAAAAGATTAGGGATCAAACTTCGCAATCTGGCTGCAAGCCTATATCTTCTCAAAACCGGTGCAAGGCGAATTCGTATGACGACGAACTATTTTTCAGCCAAGCGAAATTCACGGCGGGACAAACCGGCGCTCTTGGCCGCTCTCCTGATGGCGCTATCGTTTCCGGGCAATGCTTTGGCTCAACAAGCAGATCCCGCATTGGACAGCACGGAAGCCCCGCGCCGGGTGGCTGTGCGCTTTCTGACCGAGGGCGATTTTCCGCCGTTCAATTATTACGATGACGAAGGCGTTCTGACCGGTCTCAACGTCGATCTCGCGCGCGCACTGTGCCTCGAACTCAACGCCGCATGTGATATCAAAGTCCGGCCGTGGGAAGAATTGCTACAAGGCCTCAAGCGGTCGGAAGCTGACGCAGTCATCGCCGCTCATGCCCTCTCGCCGCAGGCCTTGGCAGCGGTTGACTTTACACACCGCTATTTCTACACGCCGGCCCGCTTTGCAGTGCGCAGCGGTGGCACCCCGCCCGAGATTTCACCCGAAGGCCTCGACGGCCGCACGATTGGCGTAGCCAAAGGCACCTCTCACGAAGCCTACTTGCGGGCCTTTTTCAGGGACAGCCGTATTGTAACTTTTGAAACCCCGGACCTTGCGCGTGAGGCCCTCGAACAGCAGAAAGTGGACACCTTGTTCGACGACGGCGTCAGCTTGGCGTTCTGGCTGAACGGGTCGCTTTCGCGCAAATGCTGCGAATTCAAGGGCGGCCCCTATTTCGAGCCGAAGTACTTTGGAGATGGCGTGGCCATCGCCGTTCCCAAAAACGATCCGCAAATCAGGTATTTACTCAATGGCGCGCTCGAAAGGGTGCGTCTCAGCGGCCGCTTGCAGGAAATCGTCGACCGTTATTTCCCGCTAAAGGTGTACTGAGCACCGTCGTGGAGTATCCCTAACAGCAGTGAGCCATTGAGCCCGTTTCGATTTTAACCTTGGAAAGGGTCGGTGCGACACGGGGGTCTGTCACACAATTGAGACATCCATCCGATGTGGTCTATCCATAAGATTGCTGACTCGCTCATCTGGCCGGAGGCTCACCGTGATGGAGTTCCGACTCATTGACTGTCTGGCCCGCACGCCGAGGCCAGCCAAGCCTAAGCATTCTCGTGGCCAGCGGAGCTCAGCATGATGCGCATCCTCGTTGTCACAGATGCCTGGCGCCCTCAGGTCAACGGCGTGGTGCAAACCTATGAGCGTTTGGCTGAAGCCGCCGCGGCCAAAGGCGCACAGCTCATCTTTCTCACTCCCGCCCATTTCAAAACCGTACCCTGCCCAACTTATCCGTCTATCCGCTTGGCATTGCCGAATGTGTCGACCTGCGCCCGCTTCATCGAAGCAACGCGGCCCGACGCCATTCACATTGCCACTGAAGGCCCTGTCGGCTGGATGGCGCGGCGCTATTGCCGCCGCCGAGGCATCGCTTTCACGACGAGCTTCCACACCCGCTTTCCCGAGTACCTGTCGTCGCGCTTCTTCATTCCTGAAGCCTGGACACATGCCGTGTTGCGGCGGTTCCATAATGCAGGCGCCGGCATCATGGCAGCGACCGACACACTCGCGATTGATCTGAAGCAGCGTGGGTACCAGCGCGTGATGCCGTGGACACGTGGGGTCGACACCAATGTGTTCCGGCCGCAGCCTGTGCGCCGCTTTGGCGACGAGCCCGTGTTTCTCTATGTCGGCCGTGTGGCGATAGAAAAAAATATCGGCGCTTTCCTAGCGCTCGATTTGCCAGGCAAGAAAGTTGTTGTTGGCGATGGCCCAGCGCTTGCCAGCTTGCAACAGGAATATCCCGACGCCGTGTTCACCGGGCAGCAGCGCGGCGAAGCACTCGCAGAATGTTATGCCTCTGCCGATGTGTTCGTCTTCCCGAGCCGCACCGATACCTTCGGCATCGTTCTACTCGAAGCCATGGCGTCGGGCCTGCCCATTGCGGCGTACCCCGTCATGGGCCCAGCCGATGTGGTCAAACGCGGCGTGTCTGGCGTTCTCGACGAAGACTTGGGTGTTGCTGCACGGCAAGCCCTGACGCTCGACCGGGCGAACGCGCGCCAGGAAGCCCTTACGTTCAGTTGGGACCATGCGGCGGCGTTGTTTCTTGCCAACATCGAGCGGGCGCTTAAGCCTAGTCGGCCTAAGCGTCACCCGGCGCCGCAACGCTCGGCGCCTGTCTTGCCAAAACGGCTTGACGAGACCTGAGAACTCATCGCCGCCGGCACGCCGGACTTAACAGAGATTTACCGGCGAGGTCCGCCCGGGCGATTGCCGCCACCGCCACCGGGACCGCCAGGTCCACCGGGGCCAGCACCAGCAGCACGCGGATCTTTGTGACGGAAGTTGATGCGCCCCTTCGTCAAATCGTAGGGCGTCATTTCAACCGTGACCTTATCACCGGCCAGAATACGGATGCGGTTCTTTTTCATGCGGCCGGAGGTGTACGCGATCACTTCGTGACCGTTTTCGAGTTGTACGCGGCAGCGCGCATCGGGCAGCACTTCGGCCACGACGCCTTCGAACTCCAGCATCTCTTCCTTAGCCATTCACACTCCTCGAAAAATGGCCGCGCAGCCGTTCACGGCGCACGTTTGTGTTTCAAATCGATGGCAACAAAAAAAGGGAGCAGATGCTTCCGCTCCCTCCGCAACCTTGCCGGATCACTTATCACATAGGCTTGAGATTGATAGCGGCAATTTTGCCATTGCGGCCCCGTTCGGTCTCGAACGCAATCCGTTGCCCCTCTTTCAAAGTCTGCAGCCCCGCCTTCTGTACGGCAGAGATGTGAACGAAGACATCCGCGCCGCCTTCTTCTGCCTGAATAAACCCGTAACCCTTCTGCGTATTAAACCACTTGACCGTACCGTTCGACCTCAGATGCCTCCAAGCATTTGGCAAAGCCTCGCAGCGACGACCACGAGGCGGTCATCAAGCGCGCAATGGAGACGTCTCGTGTCAGCACGGGCGGCGCTGTCGCGTAGCAAACCAAGGCGTGTTCGATGTGCTATTTATGCCTCGGCAATCCAGCAAATGCAACGTGTCAAGTGTAAACTAGGACAGAACTCCCCGCTGCGACGTTGCTGCACGTAGCGGTGGCGCTCCACCCTATCGTCCGTACTCGCAGGGGTTGCAGGCTGAGGGCCATCCGTTCGATATTTCTGAAGAACCGGGCATCTGACCCTGTTGATTTCGGGCAACGGCCCTTCTATAAGACCGTCCAGAGCCGCCCGGCGGGGCATGCCGTGGCGGTTCTTATGCTTTTGAAATCAGCGGCTTCCGCAATAAAGCATCCCGATTTCGACAGGCAGGCCCTAGGGTCTGCAAGGGTTTGGCGTGCGTCCGCATGCCAGCTTTTTTGTTCGTTACGGGCCGGAACCATCTGTTTGTACAGAAGGATCCTGCGGGACGCGAGTTAATCTAAGGAGAGCAAAATGCCCAAGATGAAGACGAAAAGTGGCGCCAAAAAGCGCTTCAAAATGACGGGCACCGGCAAGGTTGTTGCCGCGGCTCAAGGCAAACGTCACGGCATGATCAAGCGGACGGCGAAGTTCATCCAAAAGGCGCGCGGCACCATGGTGCTGAACGACTCGGATGCCAAGATCGTCAAGAAATACATGCCTTACGCGCGCTAGTGCGCTCTTTTGCTTTGCGTTGCCGACTCCGCTTCGCGGAGCCGGCCGGAAACGCGGGGCAGCAGATCAATCCATCATTTTGAAGTTATCTTTGAGGAGCCTAGACTATGGCACGCGTAAAACGCGGCGTTACCGCCCACGCTAAACACAAAAAAGTTCTGAAAGCCGCCAAGGGCTATTATGGCCGCCGCAAGAATACCATTCGCATCGCCAAGCAGGCGGTCGAGAAGGCCCAACAATATGGCTACCGTGACCGCAAGCGCCGCAAGCGCACGTTCCGCGCCTTGTGGATCCAGCGCATCAACGCTGCTGCCCGCGAAGTCGGCATGACCTACGGCCGGTTTATCGAAGGCCTGACCAAGGCTGGTATCGAAGTTGACCGCAAGGTTCTCGCTGACATCGCCGTCAAGGACGCAGGCGCCTTCAAGGCCCTTGCCGACAAGGCTGCCGCCGCGATCAAGGTGCAGGCCGCCGCCTAATGCCGGAACGATAGATAGGGTGCGGTCGCAACGCTGATCGAAGCGTATCGCACCCTACTGCCGGCCCAGTGAGATCGCTGGCGCAATACACACCTTCGCCCACGCACCCCGTGTGCTATTGCACCCTACGTTCACGAGAGGGAGCCCATTATCCATGACCAGCGCCGCACCTGACGCCCCTGACCTTGGCGCCCTTGAGACCGAACTCCTCTCAGCCATTTCTGCCGCTGGAACCTTGCCAGCGCTTGAAGAGGCCCGCGTGGCGGCAATTGGCAAAAAAGGGCGGCTGCCCGAACTGATGGCCACCCTTGGCAAGTTGCCGCCCGAAGATCGCAAGGCGTTTGGCGCCGCGGTCAATTCCGTTAAGACCCGGATCACCGAGGCGCTCGACGCGCGCAAGGCGGCTCTTGATGGCGCAGCACTCGCCGAGCGGCTTGCGACCGAGCGCACCGACGTGACATTGCCCATGCGCTCCGGCCCTGAAGCCCTCGGCCGCATTCATCCCGTGTCTCAAGTGTTCGACGAGTGCGTCGAGATTTTCGCCGATATGGGTTTCTCTGTCGCGGAAGGTCCCGACATCGAAACCGACGAGATGAACTTCGACAAGCTGAACATTCCAGCCGAGCATCCCGCCCGCCAAGACCACGACACGTTCTATTTCCCGCCCAAGCCCGATGGCTCGCGGCTGCTGCTGCGCACGCACACGAGCCCCGTGCAGATCCGCACGATGGTCAACGGCAAGCCGCCGATCAGGATCATCGCGCCGGGCCGGGTCTATCGCTGTGACAGCGACCAGACACACACGCCGATGTTCCATCAAATCGAGGGTCTCGTCATCGATGAGACGACTCACATGGGGCATTTGAAGTGGGTGCTGGAAGAATTCTGCAAAGCGTTCTTCGAAGTCGACGAAGTGAAAATGCGCTTCCGCGCCTCGCACTTCCCGTTCACCGAGCCGTCGATGGAAGTCGACATTGATGCGGCGGCCATTGGAAAGCATGGACGCTGGCTTGAGATTCTCGGTTGCGGCATGGTGCATCCCAATGTGCTGCGCAATTGCGGCATTGATCCAGAAAAGTATCAGGGCTTTGCGTTCGGCATGGGCCTTGATCGCATCACCATGCTGAAATACGGCCTGCCCGATCTGCGCGCGTTTTTCGCCGGCGACCTGCGCTGGCTGCGCCACTATGGCTTCTCTATGCTCGACGTGCCAACCCTCGGCGGCGGGCTGTCGAGTTAGGTGATTGTCGAAATAAATGAGCGGCACGGCTTAAACTGATGTCGCGGCGCAGAGGGTCGCTCGCTCTGTCCCCCTCCCCAGCGGGGAGGGGTTAGGGGTGGGGAGAAGGACTTGGCGGAATAACAGGAGGTCTGCACAGTCTCCAGAACGATGCCCACTGCGCATGATAGGTCTTATAAATTGAGCATTAGAAAATGAAATTCACACTGTCCTGGCTCAAAGAGCATCTCAAGACCAAGGCTACGGTCGAGGAAATTTCGACCAAGTTGTCGGCCATCGGTCTTGAGGTCGAAGGCGTCGACGATCCGGCAGAAAAGCTGGGAGCCTTTCGCATCGCGCGCATTGTCGAAGCAAAAAAGCATCCCAACGCCGACAAGCTGCAATTGGTGCAAGTGGAAGTGGCGAAGGGCGAGCCGCTGATGGAAGTGGTGTGCGGGGCGCCCAATGCGCGGGCTGGCATGCTGGCCGTGTTCGCGCCGCTCGGCACTTACATTCCGGGCTCGAAAATCACACTCGAAAAGAAGCCCGTTCGCGGCGTCATTTCGAACGGTATGATGTGTTCGGCCGCTGAACTTGAACTTGCCGGTGACAGCGAAGGCATTCTCGACCTGCCCGAAGAGATGGCCGCCCACATCGGCGAGCGCTACATCGATGCCGCCGGTCTCAACGATCCCGTATTCGAAGTGAAACTGACGCCGAACCGGCCCGACTGCACAGGCGTGCGCGGTATCGCCCGCGATCTCGCCGCCGCTGGCCTTGGCACGCTGAAAGATGAAACGCGGATTGCGGGCGTCGAAGGCTCAGACCCATGCCCGGTAGAGATAAAACTCGACTTCTCCAAAGACACGGCATCGGCCTGTCCGGTGTTTGCCGCCCGCGCCATCAAGGGCGTCAAGAACGGCCCTTCGCCTGAGTGGTTGCAAAACCGTTTGCGCGCTGTGGGCCTGCGCCCCATCAATGCACTCGTCGACGTGACCAACTACATCAGTCTAGATCGCGGCCGCCCGCTGCATGTCTACGACATCTCCAAATTGAACGGCGCTGTGCACGCGCGGCTTGGAAAAGCGGGCGAGAAATTCCTTGCCCTCGATGGCAAAGAGCACGCGATCGATGACACGATGTGTGTGATCGCCGACGACAGCGGCCCGCTCGGGCTTGGCGGCATCATGGGCGGGCAAGAGTCTGGATGCTCGGACGCCACCACGCATGTGCTGATTGAAAGCGCTTGGTTCGATCCGTTGCGCACGGCCGCCACGGGCCGCAAGACCGGCATCATGTCCGACGCGCGCTATCGTTTCGAGCGCGGCGTTGATCCGGCATCCGTGTTGCCCGGACTAGATCTCGCCACGCAGATGATCCACAAAATCTGCGGCGGCACACCTTCGAAAGCCCTCGTGGCAGGGAAGGCACCAGATACCACGCGCACCATCGCGTTCGACTTCGCGCGCGTTGCCGCACTTGCAGGCCTCAGCCTTGACCTCGCCGATATGCGAAAAACGCTCGAAACGCTTGGCTTTGCCATCTCCGGCAAGGGTGCCACCGTTCAAGTGACCGTGCCCACGTGGCGGCCCGATGTTCATGGCCCGGCAGATCTGGTCGAGGAAATCGTGCGCATCGCCGGCATGGACCGCGTGCCAGCCACACCACTGCCGCGCTTGCATGGCGTGACACAACCGGTGCTCACCGAAAAGCAAAAGCGCGCCCGCCGCGCCCGCCGGTTGCTTGCCAGCCGCGGCTTTGTCGAAGCCGTAACGTGGTCGTTCATCGCCCGCAAAGAAGCGCAGCTATTTGGCGGCGGCGCAGCGGAACTTGATCTTGCCAATCCGATTTCCGTCGAGTTGTCGTCGATGCGGCCAGGCCTTCTGCCCGGGCTGCTGATGGCCGTTGAACGCAACCGCAATCGCGGCACATCGGATGTTGCGCTGTTTGAACTCGGCCAAGCGTATCGCGGCATCGCGCCAGCCGATCAGATTCAGATCGCGGCGGGCGTGCGTGCGGGAACGGCCAGACTTGCAGGCAGCGGCCGCCATTGGGATGGCAAAGCCGAAGATGCGAGCGTGCTCGACGTCAAAGCCGATGCCTTCGCGGTTCTCGCAAGCCTCGGCGTCGATGCAAACAAAGCACAGATCACACGCGATGCACCCGCGTGGTATCACCCGGGCCGGTCTGCCACGTTGCGCTTGGGGCCTAAACTTGTGCTTGCGCATTTCGGCGAACTGCATCCAGAAACGCTGACAGCACTCGGCGTTGCGGCCCCGGTTTCTGCTTTCGAAGTATTCCTCGATGCGCTGCCGCCGGAGAAAAAGAAGAGCCGGGCAAAGCCGCCGCTGGCCGCCTCTGAACTGTTGGCAGTGCGCCGCGATTTCGCCTTCGTGCTCGACAAAGCAGTAGCGGCCGGAGACGTGCTGAAGTCGGCCGCCAATGCCGACAAAACGTTGATTTCCGGCGTTACACTGTTCGATGTGTTCGAAGGCGGAAAACTGGCGCAGGATGGCAAGAAATCGCTCGCCATCGAGGTGACGCTTCAACCCGCCGCCGCCACATTGACTGACAAAGAGATCGAGGCGGTCTGCCAAAAAATCATAGCCGATGTGCAAAAGGCGACAGGCGGCGAGGTGCGCAGTTAACGGACAGCTCAATTTGGCCTAGAAGTGCGTGAAACGCCTTGCTGCCGCGCTCTATTTTGGCCTGCTTTTACTGGAGGCATGACGCCCATGACCATCGATCCGCGTGCCGTGCCGGCTGGTGAACCGCGACCAGCCTCTATCTTGGTGCCAAAGAACCCCAACATTCCCCATATCGTCGTGGTGGGCGGGGGCGCAGGCGGGCTTGAACTCGTGACGAAACTCGGCCGGAAGCTCGGGCGCAAAGGCAAAGCCGAGATCACGCTGGTGGACCGGGCTCGCACGCATATCTGGAAGCCATTGCTGCACGAAATTGCCGCCGGTAGCATGGACGTCGACAAACACGATCTTGAGTATCAGGCCCATGGCCATTGGAACGGGTTTCGCTTCCGTTACGGCGAAATGATTGGTCTCGACCGGTTCCACAAGCGGGTGCATCTCGCCGCCACTCACGACGATGAAGGCCGCGAGATCACGCCCGACCGTTGGCTCTCCTATGACACACTCGTCATTGCAATCGGCAGCATCAGTAATAACTTCGGTACGCCGGGCGTAAACGAACACGCCATCATGCTCGACACACCAGAACAGGCCGAGCGCTTTAACCGCCGCCTGCTCAATGCCTGCGTGCGGGCCAATGCACAGCCCGGCCCCGTGCGGCCTGGGCAATTGCACGTTGCGATTGTCGGTGCCGGTGCCACAGGTTCGGAACTGTCAGCCGAATTGCATTCCACCGCACGCGGCGTCGTCGCGTTCGGCCTCGACAAGATCGAACCCGACAAAGACATCAAGATCACGCTGATCGAGGCAGCCCCGCGCATTCTGTCGGCTTTGCCAGAGCGAATTTCAAATTCGGTCGCTGAAGTACTAACCGGCCTAGGCGTCGAGCTTCGCACCAACTCGCGCGTGACATCGGTTTCGGCGGAAGGCGTAACGCTCAAATCCGGTGAGGTTATCCCGTCGGAACTCGTGGTCTGGGCCGCAGGCGTCAAAGGCCCGGACGTGATCAAAAATCTCGACGGACTCGAAATCAAGGGCTCGAACCAGATCGCAGTTAAGCCGACGCTCGAGACAACGCTCGACCCGAACATTTTTGCTTTCGGCGATTGCACGTATCTGCAGTTGCCAGGCGATGCGCATCCGATCCCGCCGCGCGCGCAGGCCGCCCATCAGCAGGCCTCGCATCTTTATACGCAACTGCAGCGCCGCATGAACAAGGAAGAGCTGAAGCCGTTTGTCTATCGAGACTTCGGCTCGCTCGTTTCGCTGGGTGAATATTCGACGGTCGGCAGCCTGATGGGCTTTATCGGTGGCGGCAAGCTGCTGATTGAAGGCTTCATGGCCAAGATGATGTACCGCTCGCTCTACAAGATGCACGAAATGGCACTGCACGGCTTTTGGAAGGTATCGCTCGATACGGTCTCGCGCCTGCTCACGCGCCGCACGGAACCGCATGTGAAGTTGCATTGACGGCGGGCGATCCGCACGGCAATTCACGGCTCGATTGCACGCCCGCCGGCAAAGCGGTTGCGCTGCCAAATGGCCGTTCGATCCCAATAGGCAACGGGGCCGAAGTGCCCTGACTTGGGGAAATAATCGAGCCCGAAGATGTTGCCCGTAAAACGCACATCGCGGGCACCCGGCCCGCCGTGGCCGTTGTCTTTGGCGCCGCCATAAATCACCCATCCGCCGCCCGAGAGATAGTTATCGCGGACGGTAATGGCACTGCCGGAATTATAGATGCAACTCGTTTGCGGGTTGCGGTTGTGAATGTGATTGCGCTCGATAGAAATGTTACGCGCCTGCGGTGGAATTTGAATGGCGTCGTTGTGGTCGCCGGGATGCGTCACCAGGGCGTCGATGAGATTTTCCGTGATCACTGCCGTCGCTGCATCGGCGTGGATCGCGTCGGATGCCTGCGCAATGTGACTGCGATAAACCGTTGCATCGTTGGCGCGTAACAAAAGCGCCGTCGAACCGGGGCTGCTTTTGCCTGCAGCGGCGCCCGCTTCAGACCATAAAAAGTAAAACGGCCCCGCGCCCGGCCGCGTGTGGATGGCCCAATGGCCGCCATCCGCTAAGCGCACCGTCACGCCGCGCATGACCACTGGCAGTGGCGTATAGATGTCGAGCGGTCCGGTGAACGTCGCCCCTTCGATCAACAGATGAGGCCCTGCAACGTCAAAGCCGTCATAGGCCGCTGCGTCTTCGATTTTGCGGGCGAACGGTGGCGCCGTCTCGCCACGGATTTCAGCGCCGGTAAAATTCGCTCCGGGCGCATATCCTGCTGCTCGCGGCCCCACCACTTCGCGCGTGATCTCTGATCCATGAGCAACACTTTGCTGCAGCGCTGGCAACGTACCGAGCACACCCGTTGCTTCGCCTGCAAAGCAGGCTCCGCTTCCCAGGACCTGCATCACCAGCACAATACCAGTGAGCCCCTTCACGCGGTTTTCTCCGTGAACTGGCAGAGATCAACAATCAGACAGCGCGCGCATTCGGGCTTGCGCGTCTTGCACACATAGCGGCCATGCAAAATCAACCAGTGATGAGCATGCAGGCCGTAGCGCTGCGGTATGATGCGCAGCAAATCCGCTTCGACGGCGAGCGGCGTCTTGCCTTTCGAAAGCCCCGTTCGATTGGACACGCGCAGCACGTGCGTATCCACCGCCATCGTCGGATGGCCAAAGGCCATATTCATCACGACATTCGCGGTCTTGCGCCCAACTCCTGCGAGATCTTCGAGCGCGTCACGGTCTTCCGGCACTTCGCCGCCGTGCTCCGCAATCAGTTGCGCCGAAAGGGCGATGACGTTTTTGGCCTTGTTGCGATAAAGGCCAATAGTCTTGACGTAGTTTCGTACCGTATCCTCGCCCAGCGCCAGCATTTTGGCGGGCGTATCAGCCACCTTGAACAGCGAACGCGTGGCTTTGTTGACCCCCGCATCGGTCGCCTGCGCTGAAAGCACCACCGCGACAAGCAGCGTAAAGGCGTTGACGTGTTCAAGCTCGCCTTTGGGCTCCGGGCAAGACTTTTCGAAGCGCGCAAAGATCTCTTCAATGGCATCTGCCGTAATCTTACCGGGTTTGCCCAATGATTTTGCTTTCCGGCCATCCGGGCTGCGCTTAGTCTCTGCGGTACGGCTCATGGGGCTCCGGTCACTGAAGGGGGCTCTCCGGCGCGGGATGGCGCCAAGCCAATGTGCTTGCGGGAGAATATAGAGTCCGAATGAGCGAACCACTGCAAAATGATGCTGCGCCGCTGCCAGCGCCCGAGACGAAGAGCGCCAGCACGGACGCTGGCAGCGGAATCGTTTTTCGAGCGGTCTTGCACGCGCAACGCTCACTGAGTGGCAATGGCTTTCTCATCCTGATGCTGTTCGTCGGCGTCGTCAGTTTCGTCACCGGGTTTGTATTTCTCATGATGGGGGCATGGCCGGTGTTCGGCTTTTTCGGGCTGGACGTTTTGGCGATCTATTATGCCTTCAAGATCAACTACCGGGATGGGCTGGCGCACGAGGTGGTCGAGTTGACTCCTGAGGTATTGAAGCTCACGCGCGTGGCGCCTACCGGCCGCCGGCAAAGCTTCGATTTCAATCCGTATTGGGTGCGCGTGAAACTCGCCGAATGGCCGGACGGCACGGCGAATCTCAGCCTCGCCTCGCATGGCAAAGACTTTGAATTTGGCTTTCTCCTCAATCATGACGAGCGGCGCGAGTTTGCAAAAGTCCTCGAACGCGCGCTCAGTGCGGCGCGCACTGGAATGATCGCGCATCCCTCCAGTTGATTGCAGGAGACAGCAAACGCCATGACCGTGATCGACTTTTCACTCCTGGACGCGCGCGGCACACCCAGGCAGTCGTATGAGGCGGGTGAAAAAGTCTTCCTGCAGGGCGAAGAGGCGAAAGGCCTTTTCGTCGTGCGCAGTGGCCGGGTGCAGATCATCACCTTTGGCACCGTACTCGAAAACGTCGGTCCGGGTGGAGTGTTCGGCGAAATGGCGATGATCGACGGCGCTCCGCGCAGTGCAGCCGCCATCGCCACGCAAGCTTCGCAAGTCATGATGCTCGATCGCGAGACATTTCTATATATGATCCAGCAGGAACCGGAGTTCGCCCTGCGCATCATGAAAGTGCTCGCCGACCGCATCCGGCGGATGAACTCGAGCCTTTAGGGCTTACGGTTGTAAGGCCACCGCCTGACGGCCGGACAAATAGACGCCCATCTGACGCAGCACCTGCTAAGAATTGAACAATGTTTTTCAATCCAGCCCACTCGCCTTGTACGGCAAGTCCTGTATAAGGACCCCTCTTGCACGGCGCTTGAAGGCACCGTGCCAGTACGCATGCGACCCTGCTGGACGACATCCCGGCTGTGGCCGCTCCTGGCCCCGTTGAGCAAATTCAATTGCCTAGCGTGTCCAACCCATTGAAATATTAACTCGAAAGGAGTTCCCGATGTCGGAAATACATCCCGTCCGCAAGGCGGCGAAGACGTCTGTTATCCAAGCCAACGCGACCAAGCCGAATGACACCGGCTCGCCGGAAGTGCAGATCGCGATCCTTACCGAACGCATCAACCACCTCACCGAGCACTTCAAGACCCACAAAAAAGACAACCACTCGCGCCGCGGCCTCCTGAAAATGGTCAGCCAGCGCCGCCAGTTGCTCGACTATGTGAAGGGCAAAGATCAGCCCCGTTACCAGAAGATCATCGAAAAGAACGGCATCCGCCGCTAAGTGCTGATGGCGCGGTGAGGTCTGACACATTGGTGTCAGAAATCTTATCGCGTCTCAAACATTTCAGAACACGGTTTCAAGTTCTGCCTCCGGTGTCTGGCGCACGCGTGCCGGTCACCGGACGGTCAAATCCATATCACGCGAATGGTGTCTGGCCTCTTCTTGAGTCCGGCGCCGCCTGCCCGTCCGGCCGAGAGAAGCAAAAAAGCGAAAGACGAATGAACATGTTCGATATCCATCGTGTTGAAATTGAATGGGGTGGCCGCAAGCTGAAGCTTGAAACCGGCCGCATCGCCCGCCAGGCCGACGCCTCCGTGCTCGCGCAATATGGCGAGACCACCGTGCTCGCCAACGTCGTTGGCGCCAAGTCTGCAAAGCCAGGCATCGACTTCTTCCCACTCACCGTGAACTATCAAGAGCGCACGTACGCAGCCGGCAAGATCCCCGGCGGCTACTTCAAGCGTGAAGGCCGCCCGTCGGAAAAAGAAACGCTGACCTCGCGCCTTATCGACCGCCCCATCCGCCCGCTGTTCGTTGACGGCTTCAAAAACGAAGTCCAGGTGGTCGTCACGGTTCTCAGCCACGACCTTGAAAACGATCCCGACATCCTCGGCATGATTGCAGCATCGGCTGCTCTGACGCTCTCGGGCCTGCCGTTCCTCGGTCCCATCGCTGCCGTCCGCGTCGGCATCATCGGCGATGAATTCGTTTTGAACCCCATGGTCGAAGAGATGAAGGAAAGCTCACTCGATCTCGTCGTTGCCGGCACCCACGATGCCGTTATGATGGTTGAATCAGAAGCCAAGGAACTGTCTGAAAAGCAAATGCTCGAAGCCGTTATGTTCGGCCACAAGCACATGCAGCCCGTCATCCAGGCAATCATCAAGCTGGCTGAAAAGGCTGCCAAGGAACCTTGGGACATCAAAATCCCCGATGGCTCGAAGTACGCTGCTGAGGTCAAGAAGATCGCCGAAGCCGATCTTAAGACCGCGTTCTCGACCAAGGAAAAGCAGAAGCGCAACGAACTTGTCTCGGCCGCCAAAAAGAACGTCATGGCCGGTATCGAGATTGCTGGCGACGATGCCAACGAAAAGGTTCTCCTGATCGGCGCGTTCAAGGCGCTTGAGATGGAAATCATGCGCGGCGACGTGCTGGCCACCAAGCGCCGCATCGACGGCCGCGACCTGACAACCGTTCGCCCAATCGTCTCTGAAGTGCACATTCTGGCGCGCACGCACGGGTCGGCGCTGTTTACGCGCGGCGAAACTCAGGCGATGGTTGTGGCCACGCTCGGCACCGGTGAAGACGAACAGTATGTCGACAGCCTGGAAGGCACCAAAAAAGAGCGCTTTCTGCTGCACTACAACTTCCCGCCCTACTCCGTCGGCGAAACCGGCCGCATGGGCTCGCCCGGCCGCCGCGAAATCGGCCACGGCAAACTGGCATGGCGCGCTGTGCGTCCCTTGCTGCCCAAGCCAGAAGACTTCCCCTATACGCTGCGCGTCGTTTCGGAAATCACCGAAAGCAATGGCTCATCGTCGATGGCAACCGTGTGCGGCACCTCACTTGCCCTCATGGATGCCGGCGTTCCTCTGAAAAGCCCGGTGGCAGGTATCGCCATGGGCCTCATCAAGGAAGGCAACGACTTTGCCGTTCTCTCGGATATTCTGGGCGATGAAGACCACCTCGGCGATATGGACTTCAAGGTCGCCGGCACGGTCAATGGCGTGACGGCTCTGCAGATGGACATCAAGATCACCGGCATCACCGAAGAGATCATGCGCGTTGCGCTCGATCAGGCCAACCACGGCCGCCTTCATATCCTGGGCGAAATGGCCAAGGCTCTGACCGGCGCTCGTGAAGAGCTGGGCGAACATGCCCCTCGCATCGAGACGATCAAGATCCCGACCGACAAGATCCGTGAAGTGATCGGCTCGGGCGGCTCGGTGATCCGCGAGATCGTCGCTGAAAGCGGCGCCAAGATCGACATCGATGACGACGGCACCGTCAAGATCGCCTCTGCAAACCGCGAGTCGATCGAAAAGGCGCTGGCCCGTATTCGCGGCATCACGTCGGAACCGGAAGTCGGCACGATCTACAAGGGCAAGGTCGTCAAGATCATGGAGTTCGGCGCGTTCGTGAACTTCTTCGGCCCCAAGGATGGCCTCGTTCACATCTCGCAGCTCACCAACGGGCGGCCGGAGACGGTTGGCGAAGTCGTCAAGGAAGGCCAAGACGTTTACGTCAAACTTCTCGGCTTTGATGATCGCGGCAAGGTCCGACTTTCGATGAAAATCGTCGATCAAACAACGGGGCAGGAAATTCCGCGCGCCGAAGGCGAACCAGAAGAAACCTTCAGCGCCGAACGTCCCCCCCGCCGTGAAGGTGGCGGTGGTGGCCGCGGTGGCGACCGCCGTCCGCGCAGATAAGCGGTCAACCCCTTCGGCTCCGGTTTCGGAGCCAGCTGGAAGCGAGTGAAGATCCTACAAAAGATCAAGCGGCCGGAGCGATCCGGCCGCTTTTTTGCGCGCATGCCGCCTTCGCCTTTGCCAATGCACCTTTTGAAACGAAGATTCTTATCCCCGCTGCTTCCGGCCCCCGTACTTTTGGTTCTCACGACGAGCAACCCACGGGACCTGAGCCTTGGACCAGACGCCAAATCTTCTGCTGCCCTACATCCTCGCGGCTCAGGCGCAGAAGCATATCACCCACAATGAAGCGATCCGGCGGCTCGATGCCATCGTGCAACTGTCGGTGGCCGACCGCGATCTGACAGCGCCGCCCCTCACTCCAGCCGAAGGCGTGCGCTACATCGTTGGCGCTGGTGCCTCTGGCGCGTGGGGAGGACAAGTTAATAAAATTGCCGCCTTCCAAGACGGGACTTGGGCGTTTTTCACGCCGAGCGAAGGCTGGCTGGCTTGGATTGCCGACGAAGACATGCTTGCAAGCTGGAATGGATCTGGATGGACCACCGTTTCCGGCGGCGCATCCGTCAACCCTGTGGCGCTTGTCGGTGTCAACGCCACGGCTGACGCAACCAACAAGCTCGCCGTAGCCTCCGAAGCGGTGCTGTTCAATCACAACGGCACGGGCATTCAGGTCAAAGTCAACAAGGCGGTTTTAGCCGACACCGCGAGCTTCCTGTTTCAAACTGGATTTTCTGGCCGTGCCGAAATCGGCACCACAGGAGATGACAGCTTCCATTTCAAAGTTTCTCCCGACGGCGCGTCGTGGAAGGACGCCATTGTCATCGATAAGTCGAGCGGCGCCGTTTCGATGCCATTCACGGCGGGCGGCTCGGGAACTGCGGCCGTTGACTTTGCCTCTGGTGCAGACTTGGCGTCCACGGCGATCACCGGCCAAACGGGCATCCTGCCTGGCTCCATTGTCAATGCCTGGATCGCGCCCATCGCCACGGCCGATCACTCGATAGACGAGCACATCGCCGAAGAAATCCAAGCCTTTGCGCACTCGATTGTTGCCGCTACCGGCTTCACACTGACCGCCCGCACCCGCAACACACCCCTGACTGGCCAGTGGTCAGTCGCCTGGACCTGGAGATAACCACATGGCCATTTCACTACAAAACCTCGCTGGTACGAACGTCCTGGAAGTTGATGGCGCGTTCAAAGCGGCACGCGTGTCGCTTCGGCCGCTTGAAGCGCTCGGCTGGAACTCGGTCGGCGCAAAGTCCAGTGGGCTCACGTCCATTGCCGCAGCTGCACCCTTGTTCTCGTTCCGCAACATGTCTGCCAACCCCATACTCGTACGGCGTGCCGGTGTAGGGTTCATCACAACGACGGCGTTCACCGCGCCGCAGGCCGTTGATTTCGGCCTTCAGGTGGCGCGCGCGTTCACAGTTTCAGATACAGGCGGCACGCCGATTGCTCTCACCGGCAACAACGGCAAACACCGCACGTCGCTGGCGACCTCGTCAAGTATCGATTGCCGCATCGCGGCGAGTGCCGCATTGGTGGCTGGCAGCAAAACCCTCGATGCCAATCATTTAGGGATGGTTGCCGGCTATTCGGCAGGTGTCGGCGTCACGATCACGCCTGCGCCCGACAACCTGTTTCAGCACGACGCAGGCGACTACCCGCTCGTTCTTGCTCAAAATGAAGGTTTCAACATCACAAATCTGACAGCAATTGCGACTGGCGGCGGTGGCCTGCTCTTCGTCAACTTCGAGTTTGCGGAAGCGGCGAGCTATTGACGCTGCCACCAAACTTCATGTTTGGTTCTTCTAGGATTTTCGAACTCCGTGGAGGACCGCGCCATGCAGCCCAGACTTACAATCGCTGGTGCCACGGGGCAGGTGGCGTCTGCGCTCCTTCGACAAGCGCAGACGCGGCCGGTGAGCGCGCAGGCTTGTGGGCGCCCGCAACTCGATCTTGCAGATATGGCCAGTATCGTGCGGTGTCTCGACAGCACCCGGCCGGACGTCGTCATCAACGCAGCCGCGTACACGGCCGTCGACAAGGCAGAATCGGAGCCAGACCTCGCATATGCTATCAACGCTCGAGGGCCCGGCTCCCTGGCCGCAGCGTGCGCCGAACGCGGCGTGCCCCTCATCCATATTTCGACCGACTACGTTTTTGACGGCAGCAAGACCTCGCCATACCGGGAAGATGATGCGATTGCGCCGCTCGGCGTCTATGGCCAGAGCAAAGCCGATGGCGAGGCCGCAGTCCGGCATTCAAACCCAAGGCACGTAATTGCGCGCACCTCGTGGGTCTATGGGCCGGATGGCGCGAACTTCCTGAAGACCATGCAGCGATTGGCTGCAACGCGCGACGAAATCGGCGTCGTCGGCGATCAGCATGGGGCGCCAACGTACACGGACGATCTGGCGTCAGCCCTACTCGGCATCGCCATCGAACTCGCGCAATCGCCGCAAGACGCTGCGTGGGGCACTTATCACATCGCTGGCGGCGGCCAGACGACTTGGCACGGCTTTGCGTCAGAGATTTTCGCCCATCACCGGGCAGCCGGGCACAAGGTGCCGCGCCTCAACGAAATCAGCACGGCCCAATATCCAACCCCCGCCCGGCGGCCGGCTTACTCGGTTCTCGATCAAGCTAAAATTGGTGCATCTTTTGGCGTTAAGATGCCTGACTGGCGCGACAGCCTCACCCGCCATTTCGCAGATCGGCCATAGCGAACGCCAGCCATGTTCTTGAAAAGAGACGTCGTATCAAGGCCGCCATTCTCGCAGGCGGCTCTGGCACGCGGCTCCACCCGATGACGCTCGCTGCATCCGAACAAATGCTGCCGTTCTACGACAAGCCTCTGATTTGTTGTCCATAGCTGGTGATCATGCTGGGTGGCATTCGCGACGTCCACATGATCTCGACGCCATGCGGCCTTCCTGGCCTTCAAGAACTCGCTATTTAAGATCGGTTTTGGCCGGCACCGAGAAGCCTATCCGGCCATGCAAACTTCTACTTTCCTGTGACCTCGGAAATCAGCTTTTTGGCCGCTTCGCTATCCCATTCCGCCGGTCCCGAGAGACGCCCAGCCTCTTTGCCCTCGGAGTTGATCAGAATGGTCGTGGGCATGCCGAGCACGCGAAGTGCCGTACCTGATTTTGTCGTCGGATCGGCAAAGAGCTTCAGGTTCTCGACGTTGATGCTTTTGAGGAACTTGCCGGCGGCCTCGGTGCCCGTGCGGTCGATCGCGAGCGCGACAACCTCAAACGTCTCCGAACCCATTTGCTTTTGAAGCCGGTCGAGCGAGGGCATTTCCTCGCGGCACGGCGCGCACCACGTGGCCCAAAGATTCAACACCACGGTTTTGCCTTTGAAGCCGGCAAGTGTCTTGGGAGACCCCGTTGCATCGACAAAGGAAATTTCCGGCAAGGCCTCCGGCGGGTTCTTGCGCACGAAAGCTGCCAGTTTGTCAGCCGTTGCCGCACTCGTTGGCTTCTCTGTCGCCGCTGTCGTCGTGCCTGCGCCGTTGTCAGATCCCCCCAAGGTGCCGTATACCGCCGCAAATCCAGCGATGGCGGCAGCTGCCGCCAGCAGCAGACTTGTCTTGTAACTGGCCTGTGGCGGGACTTTCGCACCGGGCTTGTTGCTTTTTTCGCTCATCTGTCCTCGTGACTATTTCCGGCTGCGCCTTGCGGCCTCCGTCTCATCTTTCACTACGGCCCAAAACCAGGAAGCGTTTCCCCCGTGACAGAAAAATCCGCCAATAAAATGTGGGGAGGCCGGTTCGCCTCGTCTCCGGCCGAAATCATGCAAGAGATTAATGTCTCCGTCGATTTCGACAAGCTCTTGGCGCCACAGGATATCCGCGGTTCCAAGGCGCATGCGGCCATGCTGGCAGACCAAGGCATCATCACCAAGACGGACGCCAGAGAAATCATCAAGGGTCTCGATCAAGTTGCAGGTGAAATCGAAGCCGGCACCTTCGCGTTCTCGCGCGGTCTCGAAGACGTGCATATGAATGTCGAGAGTCGCTTGAAAGAATTGATCGGCCAGCCCGCAGGGCGTTTGCATACGGCGCGCTCGCGGAACGATCAGGTGGCGACCGACTTCCGGCTTTGGGTGCGGGACGCGATCGACATGATCGACGCTCATTTGGCGGCCCTGCAGCTGGCGCTTGCCACAAAGGCCGAACAGCACGCAGCGACCGTGATGCCGGGCTTCACCCACCTCCAGCCCGCCCAGCCCGTCACCTTTGGCCACCATTTGCTGGCTTATGTCGAAATGCTGGCGCGGGATCGAGGCCGTTTCGCCGACGCCCGCTCGCGGCTCAACGAATGCCCGCTTGGCTCGGCGGCGCTGGCCGGAACGTCGTTTCCGATCGACCGCAAGGCGACGGCTGCCGCGCTCGGGTTCGACCGGCCGATGGCCAATTCGCTCGATGGCGTCTCCGACCGCGATTTCGCTCTCGAAGCTCTCGCAGCGGCGTCTATTGCGGCGGTTCATCTTTCGCGCATGGCTGAAGAGTTCGTGCTCTGGTTCACCCCTCAGTTCGGCTTCATCACGCTGACAGACAAGTTCACGACCGGTTCGTCGATTATGCCGCAAAAGCGCAATCCCGACGCTGCCGAGCTGACCCGCGCGAAGGTTGGGCGCATTGCCGGCGCGTTCCAAGGGCTGATTCTTGTGATGAAAGGCCTGCCGCTCGCCTATTCGAAAGATATGCAGGAAGACAAACAAACGACGTTCGAAGCTTTTGCAGCGCTGCGGCTCGCCATCGCCGCCATGACTGGCATGGTCGGAGACCTCGAACCGGTGCCCGGGCGCATGCTCGAGGCGGCTGGCGGCGGTTATTCGACGGCAACGGACCTCGCCGACTGGCTGGTGCGGGAACTCAAAATGCCGTTCCGGGATGCGCATCACGTCACGGGCTCCATCGTCAAGGCGGCCGAAAGCCAGGGTTTAACCCTCGACAAGCTGCCTCTAAATGTCATGCAGGGCATCGAACCGCGCATATCAAAAGAGGTCTATACCGTTCTTTCTGTTGAGAATTCCGTAAAAAGCCGGAAGAGCTATGGGGGAACCGCGCCACAGAACGTCATGAAAAGCGCACGCGCATGGTTGAAGCGATTGGAAAAGGAAGCCGAGACGCGCTAAAAAGGCTCAGCGGGTCCGGGCATTAGGCCGGGCGGCTCGTGAGCAAAGGGTGACGGTTACCCCATGTCGAGTGCTGCAAAACTATCGGCTGCTGCTGTTCTACTCGCGACACTGCTCGCGGGCTGCGGCGTGCAAGGTGCGCTCGAGGCGCCCCAGGTTGCCAAAGACAGCGGCACCGCCTCGGCAGACTCGGGCCAGGGCAAAGCCGAAGGCGATGCGCCCAAAAACCACAAGCCCTTTGTGCTCGACGGCCTGCTGCGATAAACGGATGCGGATCTAGCCCGCTTTCCTCCAGCGCCGAACCATTCAAAAATGCATCATTTCGATTATCGCGGCGGCATTTTGCACGCTGAAGACGTCAGCCTCGCGCGCATCGCCGCCGAGGTGGGCACGCCATTCTACTGCTATTCGAAGGCGACGCTGGAACGCCACTATTCGGTGCTCGCTTCAGCGTTTGCGGGCCTCGATGCGCTCATCTGCTTTGCCGTGAAGGCAAACTCCAACCAAGCGGTTTTGGCTACGCTTGCTCGTCTGGGTGCGGGCATGGATGTCGTTTCGGAGGGAGAGCTGCGGCGCGCGCGGGCAGCTGGCGTGCCCGCCGCCAGAATCATTTTTGCCGGTGTCGGCAAAACGCGCGAGGAAATGGCCTATGCACTGCGCGAGGGCATTCATGGCTTCAACGTCGAAAGTGAGCCCGAACTCGAAGCACTTTCAGAGGTTGCCAGCGCGCTCGGCGTCACCGCTCGCATCGCTGTCCGCGTCAACCCGGATGTCGACGCCAAAACCCACGCCAAAATCTCGACGGGCAAATCCGAAAACAAATTCGGCATTCCCTATGAGGCCGCGCCGGCCTTATACGCTCGGGCACGCCAGATGCCGGGCATCGATGCGGCCGGGATTCACATGCATATCGGCAGCCAGATCACCGGACTCTCGCCGTTTCAAGATGCCTTCCGACTGATGCGCGACATGGTCCTCGATCTGCGCCGTGACGGTCACAACATCCGGCATCTCGACATCGGCGGCGGGCTTGGCGTGCCCTACATCGGATCAAACGAGCCGCCCCCACACCCGGCCGATTATGCCCGCACGGTGACGGACGCGCTCGGCGATCTTGGTCTGTCGGTCATTCTCGAACCCGGGCGGCTCATTGCGGGCAATGCCGGCATTCTCGTCACCCGCACGATCTATGCGAAAGCGGGCGCTGGCCGCATGTTTACAATCGTCGATGCGGCCATGAACGACCTCATCCGGCCGACCCTTTATGAAGCCCACCACGAGATCTGGCCGGTCGACGAAGCCAAGCGAAACCTCGATCACATTACCCAGGATATTGTGGGGCCGGTCTGTGAAACCGGGGACTATCTGGCGCTCGAACGCAATCTGCCTCTGTTTGCACCCGGCGATTTGATGGCCGTGATGACCGCCGGGGCCTACGGTGCGGTGATGGCCTCGACCTACAACACCCGCCTGTTGGTGCCGGAAGTGATGGTCAACGGCAGAGAGTTCGCGGTGGTGCGGCCACGCCCCACTTTCGAAGATCTGATCGGCCTCGACCGGCTGCCGCCATGGATCAATCAAAGCTAAATTCCCTCGATTGCGCCATTCCTTTCCAGATTTTAATCTCATCGTAATGATGACACCGCCGCGAGGCGTGCTATTTTTTGCCGATGAGCAAAGATATTGGTTCGCGCCAAGCTGCTAACCGCAGTTTCGAAAACAAAGTCTGGCTGGCCAGGTGGGCAGCGGTGTTCGAGCAGTTATGGGTGCGCCTGTGGTGGTTCGCCGCCACAGCGGGCGTTTTCCTCATTGTCTCGCTCGCTGGCCTCTGGGCGCATCTGAACGATAGCGTTCACTTAGGCCTACTCGCCGCTTTCGGTATCGCGGCGCTTGCCTCCATCATCTACGCGGCGCGAATTTCGTGGCCTTCCCGCGAAGACGCCATCCGCCGCATCGAGCGCGTCTCCGGCGTGCCGCACCGGCCAGCCACGTCGTTTGAAGATACGCTCACGGCTCAAGCCTCCGACCCGTCGACCCGTGTCATCTGGCAAGCCCATCGCGAACGCATGGCCGCTGCGATGGCGCGCTTGAAGCCCGGCAGCCCGAAGCCGCGCACCGACCGTTACGACCCGATGGCGTTGCGCGCACTGTTGGCGCTTGGAATCGTGGCTGCAGTTGCGTTGACCGGCGACCGGCTGTTCGAGCGCCTCGGCGGCGCCTTCAATCTCGCCTCGTTTGCGCGCCTTGCCGAAGCTCGTCTCGATGCTTGGATCACGCCGCCCGCCTACACCCTGCGCCCACCGCAAATGCTCGCCGACGGTAACAATGCCCTCGGCTCGGGAAAAGCTTTGACAGTCACTGCCGATGGTAAGGCACTATCGGTTCCGATCAACAGCGTCGTCATCGTGCGCGCTTCCGGCATCGGCTCGGACGTACTCAACCTGGAAGTCACAAAGCCCGGCGCCGGGCCAGAACGCATTGCGCCCGATGCCAAGGATGCCAATAAGGACGTGCAGGAAGTGCGCTACACGCTCCGCGATCCTGTGACGTTGCGCGCATTGTCGGGCGGAACCGAAGTTGGCGCCTGGACACTCGATGTCATTCCAGACGAATTGCCCAAGATTGCTCTGACCCGCAAGCCGGAGCTGACACAGCGCGGTTCGTTGAAGCTGAGCTACAAGGTCGAAGACGACTATGGCGTTGCCTCTGCCAAAGCAAACGTCGAGAAAGTCGCGCCGAAAGACGCCGATCCGTCCGTCGCCTGGGCGCAGCCTCCGCCCCTCAAGGGCGCTCGTCCGCCCCTCACGCGCCCTCCGCTTTTGACATTGAAAGTGCCCAACGGCACGCCCAAGCAGGCCGATGCAGAGACATATCTCGATCTCGCGTCCCATCCCTGGGCCGGCATGCGGGTAATGATGAACCTCGAAGTGCGCGATGTCGCCGGTCAAGTGGGCGGCACGGCGCCCGTCGAATTGGTGCTGCCCGAACGGCAGTTCACCAAGCCTCTGGCCCGCGCCGTCGTCGAGCAACGCCGCAAGCTGATCGAAGATCCCCGCTATCGCGATCAAGTGATGACGGCGCTCGATGCACTGACGTTGCAGCCGGAAGAGTACATCAAAGATCAGCGTGTTTATCTGTCGCTGCGCACAGTCTACCACCGCCTTGGCCGCGACCGCTCCCGCGATGGCATGAAAGGCATGGTCGAGCAGCTGTGGCAGACTGCGTTGCGCATCGAGGACGGCGATCTATCTGAAGCCGAGCGGGCGCTACGGGATGCGCAGGAGCGGCTTGCAAAGGCCTTGGAAGACGGTGCTTCGGAGGAAGAGATCAAGCGCCTGATGGAAGAAATGAAGCAGGCGTTCAACGAGTTCATGCAGCAGCTGGCCAAGCAGTCCGACAAGGATAGCGAGCAGGCCGAAAAAGACGGCAATGGCGAACAAGAAAAGTTCGGTCAGGAAGAACTCGACGAGATGATGAAGAAGTTCGAGGAAGCCGCCAAAAACGGCTCTCGCGAGGATGCCGAAAAGATGCTCGCCGAAATGCGCGACGTCATGGAACGGCTCCAGTCGGGCAAGTCCGAAGACCAGAAGGAAGCCCAGCAGCGCAGCAAAGACCTCGAAAAGATGATGGAGAAGCTCGTCAACATGGCGTCGGAGCAGCAGAAGCTGCTCGACGATACGTTCAAGGAGCAGAGCGGCGAAGAGGGCAAGGATCCCGTTGAGCAGCGGGGTCAGCGCGGCGGCCAGAAGACCAACAACAACACCAGCAAGGCTGGCAAGCAATCCCAGAAGGGCAAGGGCGGAGCGCCGGGCCAGGGTGAAGAAGGCCAGGAAGGTCAAGGCCCGCAAGGTGACCGCGGCGAAGATGGCGAAGAAGGACAGGGTGGCCAGCAAGGTCAAGCCGGGCAGAAGGGGCAAGGCCGCAGCAAGCTCGGCGAGCGTCAGCGCGATCTGAAAGAACGCCTTGCCGATCTCGAAAGGCAGATGAAAGACGCGCGCGCTGGCGGTTCGAAAGAATTACGTGAAGCGCGCGATGCCATGGAAGCCGCAGAGAAGGCTTTGAGCGAAAGCGACATGGATAGCGCCACAGAAAACCAGGGCGAGGCGCTGGAACAAATGCGCCAGAGCGCTCAAGAAATGTCTGAGCAGATGCAGAAACAGGCCTCCAGCCGTCCCGGCAAAGACGGCAAGGATGGCAAAGATCCGCTCGGCCGCCCGCAGAAAACGCAAGGCCCCGATCTTGGCACGTCGGTGAAAGTACCCGACCAGATCGACGCGCAGAGGGCGCGCGAAGTGCTTGAGGAAGTCCGCCGCCGCTTGGGCGAACCGGCCCGCCCGGAAGGCGAACTCGATTATCTCGAACGGTTGCAAAAGCGATTCTAACGATGCACACGGCGGCAGCCATGCCGCCGTAGGCTGTCTCTGTCACGTCTCGCCGATAGCCGTGCCAGCGCACCAGCCGCTCGACCATGCCCACTGAAAATTATAGCCGCCGAGCCATCCGGTCACGTCGACGGCTTCGCCGATGCAATAAAGTCCTGGTACGGCGGTTGAAGCCATCGACTTAGACGACAGATCACGCGTATCAATGCCGCCCGCCGTGACCTCGGCTTTGGCATAGCCCTCCGATCCGGTAGGCGTGATCTGCCAAGCCTTCAGACGTATGGCAAAATCTGTCAACACACGATCAGGCACGTTTCCGACGGGCCCAGCCGGCAAATGAACCGCTGCCATCATATGCGCCAGCCGCGCGGGCAACAGTTCGGCGAGCAACGTCTTGGCTTCCGCCATCGGCCGCGCGCGCTTGCGCTCCAAAAGCACCGCTGCGGCGCTTTCATCCGGCAGCAGATCGAACGCGATGCTCTCGCCTTGCTGCCAGTAGGACGAGACTTGCAGAACGGCCGGCCCCGAAATTCCGCGATGCGTAACGAGAAGGCTTTCGCGGAACTTCGCTGAACCGCACGACGCGATGACCGGGGCCGCAACGCCAGCCGGAAGTTCGCCCGCGCCGAACGCTTCGGCAGCAACTTTGAGCGGCACCAATCCAGGGCGCGTTTCCGTTATCCGCAAGCCGAACTGGCGCGCCACATCGTAAGCCCACCCGCTTGCACCCATTTTGGGGATCGACAAGCCACCTGTCGCCAGCACCAGCGCCGCCGCATCGTAACCCGACTGCGATGTTTCGATGTGAAAGCGGTCCGTGCACGTCACGTCACCAACGCGAACACCGGTCAGCACCGTTGCGCCAGCTGCCGCGCACTCGTCAAGCAGCATCGCAACGATGGCGCGCGCGGAGCCATCGCAAAACAATTGACCGAGTGTTTTCTCGTGGTAGGCGATGCCGTGCTTTTCAACGAGCGCGATGAAATCGCCCTGCGTGTAGCGGCTCAATGCCGACCGGCTAAAGTGCGGGTTCTGAGAAATGAACCGCTCGGGCCGCACATCGAGATTGGTAAAGTTGCAGCGCCCGCCCCCGGAGATGAGAATCTTCGAGCCGGCTTTGTCGGCGTGATCGAGAACCACAACGCGCTTGCCACGCCGTGCCGCAGCGATGGCGCACATGAGGCCGGCCGCGCCCGCGCCAACGATCACTGCATCAGCTTTTTCGCGGCGCCCTGTCATGACGCGCTCATGCCGCTTTGTGCATAGGCCTCAACCAGCGCCTGCTTGCCTTCGCGGGTGAGCCGTTTGATGCGGATTTCCTCTTTGAGAGCGGCCGAGCGTGATGGAAACTTCGCCTCGTAAACCAATCGAACCGGGCGGCGCGCCGAGGTGTAGCGGGCACCGCGCGGCTTCTCGCCGTTGTGCTGAGCCAGCCGCCGTGCGACATCGACCGCAATGCCCGTGTAAAGGCTGCCATCGGCGCACGCGAGGATGTAGAGAGAGAATTCCATGTGCGCCCGGCTACACTATGAGCGCCGTGGACACAACGGAAATGGGCCGCGCCAACGCCGGGCGTGACCTGACACCGACACCTGGGACTCCACCGCCGATGCTGCGCCTGACGGAAATCAAACTGCCGCTCGATCATGCCGACGCAGACATCCGCGCGGCCATACTGGCGCGCCTTAGCATCGCCAGCCAAGACCTCATAGCGTTCACCATTTTCCGCCGTGCGGTCGACGCCCGCAAGAAATCGGCGATCCACCTTATCTACACGCTCGATGCCGAGGTGACGAATGAGCGGGACGTTCTTCAACGCTTCAAGGGCGACACGCACGTCAGCCCGGCACCCGATATTAGTTACACGTTCGTCGCCAAAGCCACACAACCCCTTGCAGAACGCCCGGTTGTCATCGGCACCGGCCCGTGCGGATTGCTCGCCGCACTTATCCTTGCGCAATCGGGCTTGCGGCCTATCATTCTTGAGCGCGGCAAGATCGTGCGCGAGCGCACCAAAGACACATGGGGCTTCTGGCGGCGATCGGTACTGAACCCCGAATCCAACGTGCAATTCGGTGAAGGCGGCGCCGGAACGTTCTCCGACGGCAAGCTCTACAGCCAGATCAAAGATCCCAATCACTTAGGCCGCAAAGTGCTGACCGAGTTCGTCAAAGCCGGAGCACCGGAAGAAATTCTCTACGCCGCCAAGCCACATATCGGCACCTTTCGCCTCGTCACCATCGTCGAGAACCTGCGCGCGCAAATCGAATCCCTTGGCGGAGAGTATCGCTTCGGTTCGAAGGTCACCGATCTCAACGTCGAGATCACCGCAGACGGGTCTCGGCGTGTGCACGGGGTAACGCTGGAAGATGGCACGCATCTTGACGCCCGGCACATTGTGCTCGCTGTCGGTCACAGCGCCCGCGATACGTTCCAGATGCTCCACGACCGCGGCGTTTACATCGAGGCGAAGCCGTTCTCAATCGGTGTTCGCATCGAACATCCGCAATCGCTCATCGATGCATGCCGTTACGGCAGCCATGCGCAACACCCGATACTGGGGGCTGCCGATTACAAGCTGGTGCATCACTGCAAAAACGGCCGCGACGTCTATAGTTTCTGCATGTGCCCCGGCGGCACCGTGGTCGCGGCCGCATCGGAGCCCGGCCGTCTCGTGACCAACGGCATGAGCCAGTATTCACGTGCCGAACGCAACGCCAACGCAGGCATCGTCGTAGGCATCACACCGGAAGTAGACTATCCAGAGCACCCCTTGGCGGGCATTGCCTATCAGCGCAAGTGGGAAGAAAAGGCCTTTGTGGCCGGCGGGTCCGGCTATCTGGCACCGGCGCAAAGAGTTGGAGATTTCTTGGCCAAGCGCGCCTCAACCGGGTTGGGCGACGTCGTGCCATCTTACAAGCCAGGCGTGACGCCAACCGACCTCGCCTCGTGCCTGCCGGATTTCGCGGTGGAGGCAATGCGCGAGGCGCTGCCCATGTTCGACCGCCAGATCAGAGGCTTTGCGCTTGCCGACGCGGTGATGACCGGCGTTGAAACGCGCACATCTTCGCCCATCCGCATCGCGCGCGACGCCACTTTCCAGAGCCGCAACACGCGCGGGCTTTATCCGGCAGGCGAAGGGGCGGGCTATGCCGGTGGGATCTTGTCAGCTGGCGTCGATGGCATCAAAGTCGCCGAAGCCATCGCCAAAGATATGCTTGGGGCTTAGGATCTGGAGCACCGCGGCGGGAACCCTGTGATCGGCTCGCCTTCCCGGCCCCGGCACCCCCGCGACACAGAAGCTGAGCCTGCAACGTAACAATCCGAAACGATTGCATGGCCTTAGTTATGCTTTATTAAGGTAAACTATTGCATTTTGAGGCTCCATCTGCCCGCTTCGAGGATCCAGGAATGACCCGCAAATCGACGACAGAGCGCGCCCGGCACCTACTGACGGTGTCCGTGCTCATGGTGGCAGTCAACGGATTCTGTGGGCCTGCTGGCGCAGAAAGCCGGCGCACACCCCTTAACGCACCCGTCGATCACGGCACTCTTTCGACGCCGCCCGTCATGGCCATCGTGTCGATGAAAGATCAGCGGATCTCGCTCTATGATGCCAACGGCGGCGCCATGCAGGCGCGCGTTTCGACCGGACGCTTCGACTACGAAACACCGGTTGGCACCTACTCCATCTTACAGAAAAACAAAGATCACTACTCCAACGTCTACGACGATGCGGCGATGCCGTTTATGCAACGCATCACGTGGTCAGGTATCGCGTTGCACCAGGGCGACTTGCCCGGCTATCCGGCCTCGCACGGCTGTGTGCGCCTGCCGCAAAGCTTTGCCAGCCAGATTTTTCCGCTGACCAAAATCGGCATGCGCGTCATCGTCGCCCGGGACAACGTCGCACCCGTCAGTATCGCTCATCCGAACCTGCTGAAGCCTGGCCCGCTTGCCTCCGCCACCGCCATCCCGGCCGCTTACGAAGAGCCAGGCGCAGCTCAGCCCAGCGGCAGTGTGTTCCAGGCCGACGTCAGCCGCTGGCCGCAGCGGCAAACGGAATTGGACGCTTTGAAGGCCGTTGCAGCCGACCTGTCGGCCAAGGCGGAACTGACAAAGCCCCCGGTTGAAGACCTGAAAGCCGTGACGGCGGGGAAAACAAAAACTCAAGCAGCTGCTGCCAAGATCCTGCGCGCCGCTGAAAAGGCCAAGCGCATCGCCGATGACAAGTCGGCCCGCGCTGCCCGTGAGCTTGCCGCAGCCAAAGACCCCGCAAAACTGAAGAAGTGGGAAGTTGCCAAAAACAAAGCCGATGCCGCCGTAATCAGCACGACCGTCAAATTCGCCAAAGCAAACCTCGATGCTCAAGCCATCACCAACGAGCGTCAACGGCGCCGGGCCGACCGGACGCTTCGTGCACTGGATAGAGCGAAACTCGCTGCCGAGCGCCAAGCCGCGCGCGCTGCCCGCGATCTTGTCAGCGCGCAATCGCCCGAGCGTTTCAAGAAGCAGGAACTCACTGCCGCCAAGACGGCCGAGACCGCAAGATTGGCGAATGAGAAGCATGCAGCCGCAGCAGCGGCCATGCAATCTGCCGAAGCCGGACTCCAAACTGCAAAGCAAGACTTGGCGAAAGCGGACGAGATCATGCAGGCGGCTATCAAAGCGGCAAGAGACGCCGAACGCAAGACATTCCCAGTGTCGATCTTCGTCAGCCTGAAATCGCAAATGATCTACGTGCGCCAAGGGCACGAGGCGATCATCGAGATGCCCATTGCCATCGCCGATCCGTCACGGCCAATCGGCACACACGTGTTCACAGCCGTCGATTATCAAGAGGGCGCGGAAGACCTGCGGTGGACCGCAGTGTCGATGGCTCGCCGCCCGTGGAATCAGGTTGCTCAACTCAAAGAGAAGTCCAAGCGGCGCGACGACGTCCAGGCCGAGCCTTATCTAACGGACGCAGCCATTGCATTGGACGTTCTGGACCGCGTGACGATTCCTGCGGAGATCCGCGAACAGTTTTCGGCATCTTTCTGGCCCGGGTCGTCGTTGATCGTATCGGACGAAGGCCTCAGCAAAGAAACGGGCAATTCGACAGACTTCATTGTTCTGATCAGCGGCGAGCCTCAAGGCGGTATCAAGCGGCGTCCCAAGCCCGCACCGGCTCCGTTGTATTACAATCCCAATTACACGAGCTTCTACTCCGGCAACTCCTACTACGGCGCAAACGCCTACGTTTACGACCGCTATGGCCGCCCAATTCGTGTTCGCCAAAAGCCAAAGCCGCTCTTCAGCTGGTGGTGAGAGCGGATGGGAAATCGCGGGCTTCAACCCCCTTCCCTTCGCTTTCAAACTGTGAGAGCATCTAAATATCGTTCAACAACTGAAGGGAGGTGATCTGATGTCGAGTGAGATCTTGAGGACAGCGATGTTGGGATCGTTCGAGATGGTCGTGAGCCACCTTCAGGCAGCCGGCTAAGTCAGCGATTTGGATGCGGGCCGAACGTGCCCGCCTGTCGCAATTTTATCTCACGGGGGCCGCTCGCAAGAGCGGCCCTTTTGATTTGCGCGGTCAACTGGTGCGATCCGAGGATGCAATAGCGCGGCGCGCGCGATGCATTGGCGCAAAGCGCATCGCATGCTACCGAAGCGTTCATGACCTCACGTGACCGCTACCGTTCGGCACTAACTCGCGGCGCTGCCATTTTGCTGGCCGCGGCCTCAGGCATTTATCTTCTCACGCCGGGGCGTTGGTTCAGCTTTTATGGCTGGGCGGCAATCTTGCTGGTGGCCGTGGCACTCTTTTCGCCACCGCTTGTCCGTCGCCTCCAGGATTTGGGCCGCTGGCGAGCTTGGGCGCTGCTCTTCATCGTACCAGCGACCTTGATCGCGCTTGTCCAGATTGGCTTTTGGCAGGTGTTTTTCCGCTTTGGCCCCACCAACCCGGTGCCCGGCGTTATCCGCGAAATGTTCTGGATCAATGCCGGTTTTGCCGTGCCCTATGCCACTGCCGCCTTAGCATTCACGTGGCTATGGTTGTTCTGGAGCACCGGCCGTAACCGGCCGTAACGAGGGCATCGCACACGGCCCGGCAACAGACTTGGCAACGGCACCCGTTCCGGGCTAATCAGGTTGCCGGTGTTTAGCGTTTTGGAGACATTGATTTTGCAGCCTCTTTCGCCGGCATGGCTTGCACGCAACTTTGGCGTTATCGCCATCACGCTGACCTTGACAGCCCTAGCTGCAAGTCCTGCCATGGCCCATCGTACCAAGACATGGCACCGCTGGCACAGCGCTCACACCGTCACCGTCGATGCACCGTTTGCGCGGATCGCAACGCGACGTCATACGGCGACGGCTGTCGATGCCCCATTCACGGCGGTGCGCTCGGATCGCAGGGGCGTTTGGGTGCGGGCGCCCTTCGTCAATCTCTACGTGCCCCGGCGCTGAACAATCGGCACTCGCCGTGTCTGCGCCCGGCTTCGGCCACGATTTACTGCGTTCGACATAATTCCTCCCTAGGCTAGTGGTGTCGTCGTAATGTGCCGCTACTGAGGGACAAGAGAGCGGTGCCGCCTTGGCTAGAAAACCGGACGTGCCCACCCAAGCGCCGCAGCGCAATTGCAAAGGTTTTACGTTAGTCTGCAACCGAGACGCATTTCCACCCCTGTACGGCCATGACCGGCAGCGGGGAAGGCTCTCTTTCACATCTTAGGGGAGATGAACCGTGTTTGGACGTACATCGCAGGATCCCACCGCGCCGAAGCCACCGACGGCTCCGTCGCCCACTCCACTCGGCAACATGGGCACCATGGCAGCTGCGCAACCGGCAGCGGCCCAGGCACCGGCCGCAGGGCGCGCATCTCCGTTCGGCGGGGCCACCACCATGGGCACATCGATGATGGGCACCGACCTCACTATCCTTGGTGAAAAGATCACGATCATTTCGCAAAACCGCCTGCAGATCGACGGCGACGTGCGCGGCGATGTCAACGGCCGCCAAGTCATCATCGGCGAAGACGGTTCTGTGATTGGCACGGTTTCGGCCGAAAGCATCGAAGTGCGTGGCGGCGTCCGCGGTGCCATCAAGGCCCAATCGGTCACCCTACAGCCGACCGCCGTGGTCGAAGGTGACATTTTCCATGTCACGTTGTCGATTGCTGAAGGCGCCCAGTTCGACGGTCGCGTTCGCCGTGCCAAAGATCCTGCCGAGCTGAAGCCCAACCTGGACGTCGAGTCGTTTGCAGGCCCCGCAGCAAGCGCTTCGCCCGCTACGCCGGGCAGCTAATGCGGTCTTCCAAGATCAGCGCCTAAAATCCGGCTTCGCACATCTGCTGCGAAGCCGTTTTTGTTGGAGCAACGCTGCCGGGCAAAGCGGCCGGGCAAATCAGAATGCGCGGCGGCCCGAGCTGTTTGAGTCAACACACGCAATGAAGACCCGGTTGTCGCGGCCGATCAACTGGCAGACGTTGCGCTTGGTGTTGGGATTGTTGCGGATTTCGGCATCCGAAACCCGGATCCCATATACGCGCGCCACTTCTGCCAGATACTTGTCTTGGCAATATGGCGTCGAGATTTGCTGGCCACTGACCGTTTGAAAGCCCTGACTGCAGGCAATCTTAGCGTTTGCAGGCACAGCAATCAGCACCGGCATCAGAGCGACAACGGCAATTGGAGCATATCGAAGCATGAACAGCCTCCTTCAGTATTTCGCCTACCGGCGGCGACGCCGGTTTCTCTCGGTTGTTACGCAGTAAAGATGCCGGCGGTTTCCCCGGCACCTGGGATGCGCGGGTAAAAAAGTTGGTGTAAGTATCGCTTAAAGGTGGGTCTTTCAGCAAATCAACAAACCGGGGGCGAGCCATGCTGGCTGTATATGCGTCAGACGGGACGAAATTCGTCCGGCAAACGGAAGTTTCGGCTGCCGGTCCAAACCCTATATGGTTCGATCTGCATAACCCGACCCACGAAGAAGATCTGCAAGTGGAAGCCTGCCTCGGCGTTTCGGTGCCAACGCGCGAAGATATGCGCGAAATTGAGGCTTCGAACCGCTTTTACAACGAAAATGGCGCCACCTACATCACGACATTCTTGGTGCACAACGGTCACCAAGGGCCGCCCGAGAGCACAACGATTACCTTCATTCTGAGGCGCAACCACGTCGTCACGGTTCGCTATACCGAGCCGACGCTGTTTCCCGACTTCCGCAGCCGCGTCGAGCGCGGCGATGCGCCGATCGGAACCGGCCCTGCCATTTTGATTGGGCTGTTTGAAAGTCTCATTCACAAAAAGGCCGACCTGATCGAGCGCGTGCAGGACGAAATCAGCAATCTTGGCACCGGCATTTTCGATATGAAGCCGCGCCGGGACCGCAACAAGCGGCTCGATGCACTATTGAAAGCCATCGGACGCCAGGGCGATATTGTCTCGAGGGTTCAGGAAAGTTCGACGTCCATCGATCGCAGCCTGCATTTCTTTCAAGGCGTCGCCCGCGATCATGGCTGCGAAGAAAAGACGTTGCAGCGTATCAGCACAGCCGAGCACGATAGCGCGTCGCTCGCCGACAATCTGCGCGCGCTGTCGCAACGCATTACGTTCCTGCTCGATGCCACGCTCGGCATGATCACAACTGAGCAGAACCAGATCATTAAACTGTTCTCGGTGATGGGCGTGATGCTTATGCCGCCGACGGTGGTGGCATCCATCTACGGAATGAACTTTAAGAACATGCCCGAGCTCGACTGGCAGTTGGGCTATCCCCTTGCGATTGTCCTGATGTTTATCTCCGCCGCCATTCCGTTCTTTTACTTCAAGAGCAAGGGCTGGCTATAGGCCCCCCAGCGCATGCCAAGCCATCGCGAGGCCGCCGCAAACGGCCAGCGTGGTGAGGATTCCACGGTGCAAGGCAAACAGCAGCACAAAGGCCAACGCCGACAATATCGCTGCAACCCAGTTCAGGCTGTCCAACTGAGGCACGTGTAGCGTCAACGGCCCCACGGGGGTGTCGTTGACGGTGCCAAACAACGTGTGCAACGCGAACCAGACCGTCAGATTGAGAATAACGCCGGTGACCGCCGCTGTGATCGCAGCCAAAGCCCCTTTGAGGCGCGGCTGCGACTGCAAACGCTCGATGTACGGCGCACCTGCGAAGATCCATAAAAAGCAGGGTGCGAAGGTCGCCCACAGCGTCACCAGCGCGCCGAGCAACCCCATCGCCAGCGGCGAGCCACCGCCATGCCGCCACGCCGCTAGCGTGCCGACGAACTGATTGACGAGAATGAGAGGGCCCGGCGTCGTCTCGGCAAGACCCAGCGCATCGAGCATTTCA
>Ga0247836_1000511_pt1 | contig 71580 bp, 53 predicted proteins | sample LaCruzMarch2015__4_FD_187116 | JGI IMG/M metagenome (GOLD analysis project Ga0247836, IMG submission 187116) | Freshwater microbial communities from meromictic Lake La Cruz, Castile-La Mancha, Spain - LaCruzMarch2015_14m | ecosystem: Environmental > Aquatic > Freshwater > Lake | place: Spain... | reverse complement strand
CCGCCGTCGACTTGCCTCAAGATCCTGATTTTATCTTCTGTGCTGTATTTCTTGCCTTTCATTATCTGGTTCCTTTCGGCCCCAGACTAACACATCTCCCGACTCAAAAAAACGCGGTCACGTCATGCCACTCGCCGTGTTTCCACTTGAGGCGGCTGAATGCCTCGACTCTTGCGGCACCCTCGCGTGCGTTGCGGACATTATGCTCATCCTTGAAGAGCCTGAATATCTGGCTATTTCCGTCCTCCTGATACCATCGCGTCCATTTGGCGAAATCCTTGCGCGGGATGATGCTGTTGCAAAGCGTGTGAATCGCGATGTCCTGAGGGATATGGTTTTTCGCATTCTCACCACGTTCGACCACTTCTTTGTTCACGACGATCTTTGAGCCCGTGACACCCTCGTTGGAGTTCCTTCCGATCGGAAACGCACGTTGCTCCAGCAACTCCTGGAACGTGGGGTCGGTCCCGATTTGCTCGTAAAGCTCCGTTGTATCGTTTTCGGCATTCGGTTCGGCAAAGCCAGATTCAGCGATACCGAGTGTCGAAAAGAAGGCTATCGAGATCAGAACGACGAGCGTTTTCATTACTGGGAGTTCAAAGATGCTTCCTCAGAGCATTTGATCCGCGAATGCCAATTCATGCGGTGCTTTCGTGGGGTAGTGCAAACTCCGGGAATGTCGCCTTCCATTGTTCCACGGAGGCGAGGACGTCGGCGGCCGGGCGCTTGGGGTGAAGTTCGATGACAAATGGGATGTCGGGTGGCAGCGAAGGGACCAAGGCAGGAAAATCAACCTGGCCTAAAAAAGGCACCTGATGGTCCTCGACCGGCCACATGCAATCGTGGACATGGCATCCGATGGCGCGCGAACCCATTTGGTGCAGCCACTGGGCATGGTCCATGAGGGCAAGGTTTTGCTTTCGCTGGGCATGGCCAAAATCGTGCCAATACCCGCAGACCGGGCCGAGTTCGTCGAGAAGTTCGGGAAACTCGCGCTCGCTTGGGAGTTGCTCGTAGCTGTCGCGGTTTTCGATGCCGAGGCGGATTCCGGCCTCCCCGGCGGCGGCGATGACGGGTTTCAGCGTTTCTTTCAGGCGGTGCATAGCATCCGGCGATGCTTCTTCGCGGCGACGCACACCATCCAGTTTTTTCTCCACGTATGTTTTGGAAAGAAACTCGCCTTGCATGACGAGGTCGATGAGTTCCCGTCCGAACCCAACCATTCGGCTTACGGTGCCGGAGTGAAGCACGATCCGGTTTGCGCCGAAGCGTTTGGCGAAGTCGATGGTTTGCAGCGTCACTTTGACGGCACGCTGACGGACTTCCGAGCGGCTGGAGCTGAATTGGTAGCAGTCGGGCGAGTCGGTGGTGACCTCGATCGGCTGCGGACAAAAATTGTGGAGGCTGCTGACCTTGATGCCGCCGGCTTCGACGAAGCGAAGCATGCCCTCCATGTGGTGGATGTTCAATCCGTGGCTGAGTTCGGCGTATTCGAACCCCATGTCCACGATTTCGCGGAGGCAGTCGTCTCCGGTGCGGTGGCGGCTTGAGTTCCAGCAGGTGGAAAGGGACAAAATCGGCATGGTTATAATGGCTACGGCGTGGCAAGCAGTTGGGCGGCGGCACGGGCACCGGACGACATCGCAGACTCAATGCTGCATGTCCCGGTCTGGTCACCGGCGAGGTGCACATTTTCCGGAAGTGGCATGGCGATCGGTGACGGTGCAAACTCCGGATGCTGGGAAAACTGGGCGTATGGGGTGCGGACCATATGGAGGAATTCCAGGTGGCCGGATGCTTCGGTGAAGATATCACCGACTTCGCGTTGGACCTGTGCTGCGACTTCTCGGTCGGAGCGTTCGCCGGGATGCAGCACGGTCACGCCGATTAGATGCCATGGCGCGGGGGCCAAGCCGGGTGCGATATTGGTGAGTTGGACGAGGTGCGTTGTGAGGCGGTTCGTATCGGAGGCGGGCAATACGAGGAGCCCGCCGGTGTAGAGCGACTGCCGAGATTTCAAATAAACGGTCGTCACTCCGAGGGAAGGGCGGGGCACGGATGCGGGGCGGCCGAGCAGTTCGCGCGTGGATCGCTCGTCGGTCGCAAGGATGAATTGATCCGCCTCCACTCGCTCGCCGGAGTCGGTGATTGCAGCGGTGACGCGCGTCCCGGCGACTTCAAGGCGCGTGACGCGAGTGTGCAGCCGAACGCAATTTTGTGGCAGCCGTGCAGCAAGCTGATCCGGAATCGCTCCCATCCCGCGCGCCGGAATCAACACCTGCCCGAGGGCGAACTTTTTCAGATAATACCGAAACAACGCCGCACTCGTGAGCAGTGAGTCATCGAGGAAAACGCCACCAAAAAACGGCCGAATAAACCGCTGGATCATGGTGTCCGAAATCCCAAGGCGCTGGAGAAGTGCCAGAGTGGTTTCACTATCCGGCGTGAAGCGCGAGAGCAAAGCGGCATCCGGGTGCGCGGCGCAGCTCGCCACGAGCGAAGCGAGCGCCAGTTTGTCAGCCCAAGAAAATGCAGGGCTCAATCCGCTCGATCCAAACCAATCCGGGTGCCGGATCGGATGAAGCAGGCGAAAAAAATCTCCACGATCATACAGCAGTGCTCCGGCATCAAAGATCTGTGGCTGGAGCGCCGCAAGGTCGAGGAATTTTGGAACCGACGGGTAGCCGTCCAACAGGACTTGAAACCCGCGGTCCAAGATAAATCCATCCACCACATCGGAACGAACCCGCCCGCCGACTCCATCACTGGCTTCCAAGATGTGACACGGCCTGCCCGCTCGGTGCAGCTGGTTGGCTGCAACCAATCCGCCCAAGCCAGCGCCAATAATGAGAGTCGATTTGGGCATATTCGGAATTACTTCGAAAGAAGCTCGCGGGCATGGGCGAGCGCGGCGGTGCCGGTGCGGTCGCCAAGCATGCGGGCGAGTTCCCGCGTTCGGGATTCGGGCTCCATGCGTTCCAACGACGACACGGTGCGTCCGTCCACGACGGACTTGCTTACCACAAAGTGTGCGCTGGCAGCGGATGCGACTTGCGGGAGGTGGGTGATGCACAGGACTTGGCGGCGGGTGCCAATCTCGCGCATTTTGGCAGCTACGGCATGGGCGATTTCGCCGCCGACATTGGCGTCGATTTCATCAAAAACCAACACGGGCACTTCATCCTGTGCTGCAAGCGAAGTTTTCAGGGCCAGCATGACACGCGAGATTTCCCCGCTGGAGGCAATCGACCGAAGCGGCTGCGGGGGTTCGCCCGGATTCGGTGAAAAAACAAATTCGACCCCCTCCAGTCCGTCGGCTGCCGGAGTGCTCAGCGGGTCCAATCGAATCTCGAAGCCCGCCTTTAGGAACCCAAGGTCGTTGAGGTGTTGGCGGACCGCCATCGATAGTTTGGGTGCTGCCTTTTTGCGGAGGGCGGATAGTGACTTCCCGGCACCGAGCATCGCGGCGTGGGCGGATTGGATTTCTGCATCCAATCCGTCGCGGCGGGACTCGCGCGATTGAAGCAGCCCGAGGCGGGCGGCAGCGGCGTCACGGAAGGCGAGGATTTCACTCACGGAGGATCCGTATTTTCGTTTCAGCGACTCGACGGCATCCATGCGCAATTCAATCTCCGCGAGTGCGGCGGGGTCGTCGTTGAGTTTGCTTGCGAAGGTTGAGATGTCGCGGGCCAGATCCCGGCATTCATCGAGCAAGGCCGCTGCCCGGTCCGCAAATGCGCCAGATGCCGGAGCAAGGCGGGCGACCTCTCGGAGTTGCCGCACCGCGTCGGTGAGCTGGGAGTCCACGGAAACGTCGCTTTCCGTGAGCACTTGTTCTGTGCCGGCGGAAAGCTCGATGAGTTTGCGCGCGTGGGTGGCCGCAAGGTGTTTAGCGGGGAGATCAGATTCATCCTCCGGCTTTGGATCGACGTCGTCGATTTCCTGGACCTGATACCGGAGAAGATCGATCTCGCGCTGGGTCGCTTGACGGTCCGCCTCACCATCCGCCTTCTCCCCAACCAATGCCATCCAGCGGGCGCGAGCCGTACGGAAATCATCCGCCGCTTCGCGGGCTCCGGCAAATGCGTCGAGCAGGTGTGTCTGAGCATCCCTCGAAAACAAACTCTGGTGGTCATGCGGGCCATGCAGATCCACAAGGGAATCGCCGATCTGGCGAAGCAATGCCAGCGTGCAAGGGGATCCATTGACAAATTGGCGTCCGGCACCTGCGGCCGAGACCGTGCGTTTGAGGATGAGCTGCCCGTCCTCGCAGGGTTCCGCTCCAGCCTCCTCCAGCATCGCAGCGATGGGGGATTTTTCGGGAACGGCGACCACCGCCTCCACCGCGCACTCGGGTGCCCCGGTTCGTATCACACTTTTGTCGGCCCGCTCGCCGAGCAAGAGCTTGAGCCCGCCGATGAGGATCGATTTCCCGGCTCCGGTCTCGCCGGTGATAGCCACAAAGCCCGACGGAATCTCCCAAAGCAGAGACTCGACGAGTGCTAAATTTCGGATGCGAAGTGAGGCCAGCATTGCAGGATCAGTCGGGAATATGACACCTTCCCCTCGAAAATGAAAGCGAGCCCGCACTTTGAAGTCACGTTTCTCGGCACGGGCACGTCGCACGGCGTTCCGATGATCGGCTGTGATTGTGAAGTTTGCCGGTCTGAGGACCCTCGGGATAAACGCCTGAGAACGGCGATTTTTGTTCGGACACCGGAGACGGCCATCATCGTGGACACCCCACCGGATTTTCGCAGCCAGTGCCTGCGGGCCGGGATTTCGCAAGCGGATGCGGTCGTTTACACCCACTCGCACACCGACCACACTTCCGGGTTCGACGACTTGCGCCGATTTTGCGAGGTCAACGGCGGGAAATTCCCGGTTTACGCATCCCCGGCGGTGATGGAAGATTTGCGGGTGCGCTTTGCCTTTGCGTTCGGTTCGACCAACCATCCGCCCAACTACATGAATCCCGTGCCGAGAGAGTTCACCGGCCCATTCGAGATCGGGGATATACAAATCACCCCGGTCGCGCTGCCCCACGGACGCTGTGATACCAGTGGGTTCGTCTTTGCATGGCAGGGCGAGAAACGTCTGGCGTATTTCACCGATTGCAGCGCGGTGCCCGACGCGGCGGTCGCGGCAGCAACGGGAGCAAAGGTGTTGGTACTCGACACATTGCGCTGGCGGCCGCACCCGACGCATTTGTCAGTCGATCAGGCGATCGAGATCGCACAATCGATGACGATCCCACAAACCCTGCTCACCCATCTGTCCCATGATCTCGGGCACGCGGCAACGGAGGCCGTGCTTCCGCAAGGAATCAAACTGGCCTACGACGGGCTACAAATGCAGCTATGATCTGGCGCTGGGCAATTTTTATCGGACTGGTTTTAGTGCCTGCAAGCGTGCTAGAAGCACAGACTCAAGACATCCGCGCTTCAACGGTCGTCATCTATAACCGCGCCGTCCCGGAATCCCGTGCGTTGGCAAAATATTACGCCGAAAAACGCGGAATCCCATTCCGGCAAGTGCTTGGGCTGGTTTGTTCCACTGAAGAGGAAATTTCTCGATCGGAATACCTCTCTACCATCCAAAAACCGCTGGAGGGCGCATTCACTCAGCAAAAATGGTGGGTCGTGCGCCAGACTCCGAATCTCGGTGACGCCGTCGAAGCAAGCCAGATGCGATACCTTGTGATCATGCGTGGCATCCCGCTCAAAGTGCGCGCTGACCCGACACTACCGGCCGCCGCCGCCCAAGCTGAGGTCCCGGCTGACCATGCGCTCCAGCAGCTTTTTAAAAGCAACGAATCATCCGTGGATTCCGAACTCGCCGCATTTTTTGATCTCCGTAACGAATTCCCGGGGATTGTTCCCAATCCGTATTTTAAAAGGTTTTCGACGATTTTTGATGTTCCACCGTCAGCCAGTCCGCTCCTCGTTGGGCGCCTTGATGGCCCGACTGGTGAGGTCGTGCGTTTGATGATCGATGCTGCGATCGAAACCGAGAAGCGTGGATTGTGGGGCTGGGCAGTCATCGATGCGCGGGGGATCACATCCGGCCCGTATCTCGAAGGCGACAAATGGCTGAGGGAGGCTGCAGACTTTCTGCGCAAACAAGGGGTTCCGGTTTTGTTTGATGATTTTGAGGAAATCCTGCCGATCGGATTTCCGATGCCGGAGACGGCGGTTTATTACGGATGGTATGCCGGGAATGTTGCAGGGCCTTTTGCCGAGCCTTCGTTCCGCTTCCAGACCGGGGCCGTTGCCGCGCACATCCATTCATTCAGCGCAAGCACTTTGAGGAGTCCAACCGCAGGCTGGTCCGGCCCGCTCGTGCTTGACGGAGCCGCTGTCACACTCGGCAATGTTTACGAACCGTATCTGGGGCTGACCACGAATCTAGATATCTTCCAAGACCGCTTGATGGCCGGATTCACGGCAGGGGAATCAGGCTATATGGCGGTGATGGGGCTCTCGTGGATGAATATCGTTCTCGGAGATCCGCTCTATCGGCCCTACGCAAGGTGGAAGGGAATTCCTGGAAAAGAAAACCCGAAGGATCAAGCGTTCATCGATTATCGGAAAGCGGTGCAAGCGGCCGGTGGCAGAGTGGTTGCGGCAGCCCCCGCGCTGCGGTCACTCGCGCGTGCCAGCGGGAATTCGATGTTTCTTGAGGGGCTTTCCGATGCGCAGGTGGCAGGTGGCGATGCGACTGCAGCGCTCGCTTCGCTGGATGCAGCCCTTGCGCTCGAAACAAGGCCGTCCGCCAGGTTCAGGATTACATGGCAAAAAATCGCGATCTTTCGGCGGAAAAATGACCTACCAGCCGCAATCCGTCTCATTTCGAAGGCACTCGGCGATTTTCGAGACCCCGCGCAGCGGAGTATTCTGGATGCGATCCTGTTGAAAATCCAACCACCGCCACCCCAGCCGACACCATGATCAAATCCCCGCCGGAGTGGTATGCCGATTCGCTCAATCAGTCCCGGATTCACGAAACCGGCGAGATCACGCGCAGAGTCCCGGAGATCGAGGTCCAGGCGCGATGGTTTTCGGGTGAATTCGGAACCGATTGGGTGAGTCAGGACGGGGTCGGGCTCCGCATCGTCGATTTCGGCGAGTGGAATCGTGAGCCCGGGCCCGACTTTACGGGAGCGACCATCCAACTCGCCGACGGGACCATCCTGCGCGGGGATGTGGAAATTGACACCGACGTGCGCGACTGGGAGCGACACGGACACGTGCAAAATGCATCGTTCGGTCGCACGGTTTTACATGTGTTCTCTCACCTTCCAGAGAGTCGATTTTTTACAAAAACGCACGAAAACCGCTTCGTCCATCAGGTCTTGCTGCCCCCCATATCCGCCATCCGGGGACGGTCTGATCCGCCGCCCGGCATTTCCATTTGCTCCAGCGAGTGTGATGCATCAGCCCTGCTTATTGCGGCGGCCCGGTATCGGTTGCATCGTAAGGCGCAAGCGCTTCACGGCTGTGCTTCTGCCTGTGGTGAGGACGCGGCATGGTATCGTGCGATTGCTGTGGCCCTCGGTTACAAGGCCAACAAACTGCCGTTTCTGCTACTGGCCGAGCGCTGCGGGCGATCGCTTGCAGCCAAGCCCACCGGGGAGGCGCTACTTTTTGGCACCGCAGGATTTCTTTCCGGTGCGGAACCGGCGCTGACTCCGGAGCCCACGCGAGCCTATCTGAAATCGCTTTGGAGTGATTGGTGGATGTTGCGCGCGACCAACGAACGCCTAGTCATAGACACAGGGCTTTGGAGCATGGGCGGGAACCGTCCCGCAAATCACCCGCACCGCAGGGTGGCGGCACTCGGCGCTCTGGCAAAATCGTGGAAACCCGTTGCAGCCGCGCTCCGCGCGGGGGATCGCGAAAAATTCGCCAAAGCCCTCCAGCAATTGGAGCATCCGTTTTGGTCGGTCCATTTCAACCTCCATGCCGCACCGCTCAAGACACCGCAATCGCTCATCGGAACGCAGCGCTTGCAGGACATCATCACAAATGTCTTCTACCCGGCGGCGATGATGCGCGGAGAATCCATTTGGGAGCAGTTTCTGGCCGAAGCTGGCACCACCGTGAGCCGGTCCCACGAAATGCTGGTCGACAGGTTTTTTCGCGGAGTCGCGATCGACCGGAAGTTCTTAAAATCCTGTGTCCATCAACAAGGCCTCTTGCAACTGGATGGTGACTTTCTATCGGCGCCTGACCCAATGCTGTTTGCAGAAAATCTTCGCACACGTATGCTTGAGACTCCCTACCAATGAATCGAACCTGTTCAATCGCCGCAATGGTGGCCGTTGCGGTGCTTACGGGCTGCCAGTCCAGTCCCGGCCCTGCCACGGCTTCCAAGCCGCGAGCGCAATCAAAAATTTCCCGGTGACCCGGCCAGCACCTATTAAAAATGCGGGTTCCCACTGCCAACTTCCTGTAGTATCCGTATACGTGCGGATGCAATTTGAAACCACATGCCAGTCTGCTGTTCAACACGGGGCATCGGACCTGATTCTTCACTGCGGAGAGATCCCCCGGATGCGGGTCGACGGGGTGATGTGCATGGTGCCCGGCGCAACCGCAACCGACGATTCGTTTATGTCTGCGTTGTGGTCGGCAGCCAATGTAAACCCGGCGGTGCTGAACGCCGACGCTGCGGTAGTTTTGTCAGATGGTCAGCGTTTTCGTGCCAGTCTTTTTCAGCATCTCGGGCAGCGGGCGGCTGTGCTGCGGGTCGTGCGACGGGACATCCCCGCGCTCGACTCGCTCGGTTTGCCGGTGGAACTCCTGCGGAACTGGCTCGGACGGCGCGCCGGGTTGGTATTGGTGACCGGCCCTACCAACTCCGGAAAATCCACAACCCTCGCGGCCTGCATCGCCGAAACCGCTCGCACTCCGCCCCGGCACATCATCACGGTGGAAGATCCCGTCGAGTTCGTATTCGCCAATGGTGATTCAATCATCTCGCAGCGCGAGGTCGGAATCGATACGCCATCATTTTCCCACGCCCTGCACCAAGCCCTTCGGCAGTCGCCGGATGTCATTCTGATTGGTGAAATCCGGGATGCCGAGTCGGCGGTCACCGCCCTGCAAGCCACGGAAACCGGGCATTTGGTGCTCGCGTCCGTGCATGGGGGCCGCACATCGGATGCCATCGAGCGGCTCACTCAACTGCTTCCAGCGGATTTGCGACCGATGCTCGCACGCGTGCTCGCGGCAAACCTGATCGGTGTGATTGCGCAACGCCTGCTGCCAGCCACGAGCGGCGACCGCATTGCATCGGTCGAATATTTTACAAATGTGGGCGCCACCCGATCATTGGTCGAGCAGTGCCGGTTGGACGAGTTGAACCAGCTGATCGAGCGCTCCGCACCCGACACGGCGCGCTCACAAAACCAATCACTGCTGCAACTTTGCCGGACCGGTCAGATCTCCGAGACAGAGGCGCTGGCCGCGTCGGATTCGCGGTCTGACCTGATGCTTCAACTCAAGGGAATCAACCGGCGCGTAGTTTAACTCACACAACTCCCATGCCGCTTCCAGAACTTCCTGACCTCCTGCGTTACGCCGTCGAACTGGGCGCGTCCGACCTTCACCTCGCCACCGGTGTCCCGCCTGCACTCCGTCTCAACGGAGCAATTCGTCCCGTAGGTGACGAGAGGCTTACCGCAGAGGATACGCGATCCATGGTGCTCGGCGTGCTCACGGAGCAACAGCGAGCGCGGCTGGAGCAGGATTGGGAACTCGACTTCGCCTTGCAGATCGACCAAGTCGGTCGGTTTCGCGGCAATGCACATTTCAGCCGTGGCTGCCTTGAGGCGGCATTCCGGCATATCCCAAATGTGATCCCGCCGCTTGCAACGCTCGGACACCGACCATCTGTGCGGCGTGCCGTGGGCTTGGAGAGCGGGCTTGTCCTCGTCACCGGCGTCACTGGCTCCGGAAAAAGTACGACCATGGCGTCGCTCGTACAGGAGATTTGCAATGAGCGCGCGGCGATGGTGATCACCGTCGAAGATCCCGTGGAATACATTTTCCAAAGCGCTACAAGCATCGTGAAACAACGGGAGGTCGGGACCGACACACGGTCGTTTCCAGAGGCTCTCCGGCATGTTTTGCGGCAGGATCCGGATGTCATCCTGATTGGTGAAATGCGGGATCTTGAAACCATTCAAACCGCCATCACGGCCGCAGAAACCGGGCACCTTGTTTTTGCGACACTGCATACCATCGATGCACCCAAAGCGATTGATCGCATCGTCGATGCATTTCCCGGTGACCAACAACCCCAAATTCTGGCCCAACTCGCCAATGCCCTTGAGATGATCATCTCTCAGCGCCTGTTGCCCTCGGAGAATGGCTCCGGGCGCACCCTCGCGAGTGAGATCCTGGTTGCAAACATGCCGGTGCGGGCGTGCATCCGGGACCGCCGCTTTGAGCAGCTCATCGGGCTAATTGAAATCGGCGCGCGCGATGGAATGCACACCATCGACGAATCGTTATCCGAGTTGTTTCTGAGCGGGCAAATCAGCAAAGAGATGGCCGTCTCGCACGCCAGAGACCGAGGCCGGATCGGTGCACTCGAACGGCCAGCGCCCGAAGCACCAAAACGGAAATTTTTCGGGTAGTCAGGTTTGAGGCGGGTTGTAGGCAAGGTAAATTCAAATGCAATGGAATCATAAGGGCACGTATGCCCACGCGGCGCTCCAGAAGGAAATCCTGCGAAGCGCGCGGCTGCGAGCGGTCCTTTTTGTGGCCGTGCTTTTCGCGGCGGCGCTTCCGATTGCGCTGTTTTTGTTGGGACCCCGAATTGCTTTTGCAGGTGCGGACGCTGGATTGACAGCGCGGTTTGCCGAGGTGTCGCCACTAATCCTCTCCGGGCTGCTGGCACTCGCTTTGACGGAAGCCGGCATCGGACTTTATCTCAGCCGGTGTTTGCTGGCGAACACCCAGCCGCCGGGTTCGCTTGCGGTGATTCAGACCATTGTCGAAGCAATTTTGCCGGCATGGGTGCTCTTTGCCGCGCTGCGTATCCTCGGGGTGGTTGACACATTCGGCGGGGCTTTGCCATGGCTGTTCTTTCCGGTGATTGTCCTCTCCGCGCTACATCTGCGATTCGGGCTCAGCTTCTTCTCTGGCCTGCTCTCAGCCGCTGGCTTTATCTTCGTGGCGGAGCTGGGCCTAACCCAACTCGATGCCGCCGGGGCCGACGGGAATATCCTCACGATTCGCCATCCGTATTACATCAAAGCAGCGATCCTGATTGCCACCGGCGCGCTGACCGGTCTTGTGGCCATCGGGATCCGCCGTCAACTCTACGCCGCAGTGGGAAGCGCCGCTGAAAGAGATCGCGCCGTGAGTATCTTCGGACAGCACGTGTCTCCCGAAGTCGCGCACCGCCTGCTTCACCAACCCGTGGCGGATGTCGGCGAAAGCCGTTGCGTGTGCGTCATGTTCCTCGACATCAGAGATTTCAGCAAATTTGCGGCAGCACACCCGGCCTCCGAGGTCATGGCCTATCTCAACGCGCTCTTCGGCGAGCTAATCGTCGTGGTAAACGCCAACCAGGGAATCATCAACAAGTTCCTCGGTGATGGATTTATGGCCGTATTCGGGGCACCTGGCGACGACGTCGAGCCGGCACTCAACGCAACCCGTTGCGCATTGTCATTGCTCGACCGGGCCGATGAACTCAGTGCCGCCGGTATCATCCCACGCACCCGCCTAGGGATCGGACTGCATATCGGGGATAGCGTGACAGGAAATGTGGGGGCCGCGACCCGGAAGGAATACACGGTGATCGGAGACGCGGTCAACCTAGCCGCCCGAATCGAACAAGCGACCAAGACGTTCTCAGCACAGCTTCTGGTTTCCGATGAAGTATGGAAATGCCTGCCAGATCACGAGTTCACTGCGGAAAACCTGGGCTTAGTCGAATTGAAAGGCCAGCCCAAGCCGGTGGTTCTACACAAGTTGCGGTGAGGCCCTGAGATCGGGTATTTGGCGGCAGAAAGCTGGAAAATAGAGCGTTTGGCGGCAATTGGGGGAGCACTACTAATGGGATACCCAAAAATAATTTAAACAATTTGTCCGGTTGATGAAGAAATTCATTGACGAAACCGCCCAAGAAACTTATTGACGCGGGTGTGACTTATTCACATTTCATTCACTTCCGCCGCACAAGCGGTGAGAAAGGGGGGATATTCGATGGCAGTACCAAAAAAGGCACCCGCAGCTAAAAAACCAGCCGCTGCAAAAGCGCCGGCAAAGAAAGCAGCTCCTGCAAAAAAACCGGCCGCTAAACCAGTAGCAAAGGCACCAGTCAAAAAAGCAGCCGCTCCTAAGGCAGTTGCAAAAAAACCGGTCGCTAAAGCAGCACCAAAAAAGGCGGCTCCTGCAAAAAAACCCGTTGCGAAAGCAGCAGTTAAAAAGGCAGTAGCACCGAAAGCAGTGGCTAAAAAAGCACCCGCAAAGAAGAAATAGTAACCATCTGTCTCTCCTTAAGAGCAGAGCTTCCCATCGGGGAGGGGTCGCCTAGCGATTCCTCCCCGCTCTTTTTTAAACCGGGCTCCCCCCACAGGATCGCCCAAATCAGATTAACCCAAAAACAGTTTTCGGATTAAAACGCCTAGCTATCCGACTCGGCGAACTGCATTTCTGATTCATCTTCGACATCGATCAGGGGTGCGAATCGATCGGACCGGAATCCAAGCTCTTCGGCGTGGTCGGGGTTCATGTAGGGGTCGGGGCCGTTGACGAGTTCGACCAGCAGCACGCGGTAGCTGATTCCGGAATCGGGCCCACCGCTTTTCAAACGGCCGAGCGAACATTCGCGGACGGTGTAAATCTCATCTTTTGTCGGCAAACGTTGGTAGATCCGCCGCACCAAGGGTGGAAAATCATCATTGACGCACACTACTTTCTCGCCGGTCTCGAACATGGATATCTCGGGTAGATGAAGGGTTACTCTGCTGTGAGCATCGCAGCGCCGAACACGCCGGCGCTGTCGCCCAGTTGAGGTTTTAAAATGGGAGCCTCAAACGAGGGAGCAAAAATCTGCTCGCTGATCATTTCCCGAACATCCGGGGCGTAAAGCTCGTCGATATTTCCGACCCCGCCACCGATCACAATGGCATGGGGATCAAAAGCGTTGATGATGACAGTGATCGAGCGCGCAAATGCCGTTTTGAGGCGATCAATCGTTGCAATGGCATCGGGATCATTGCCCGCACGAGCCCTTTCCACGACCTCGCGGAGTGGACGATGCACGCCCGATCGCTTTGCGTAGAATTTTTCAAGGGCCGGGCCGGGCAGCATCGTTTCGATGATTCCGCGAGTGCCGTAGCCGGATAGTTCGCCTTCGGGTTCGAGGACGATTTGTCCCCATTCGCCTGCGATTCCGTGGCATCCGTTGAGGACTTTTTGGTGGACGACCAATCCGCCGCCACAGCCGGTGCCGAGGATTGCTCCGAACACGGTCTCATAGCCCCTGGCAGCTCCAAGTGTGGCCTCCGCGAGTGCGAAACAATTGGCATCATTGGCCATGGCAAATTCCACGCCGATTGCGGACTCTAGGTCTGCTTTGAGTGGTCGGCGATTCAGACACTGCGTATTCGATCCCCGGAGCAGTTGGGTTTTCGGGTCCAGCGTGCCCGGTGTTCCGATGCCCACGCAGACGGGGAATTGCGGGCCAAGTTCCGCGCGGACCAGGTCAGTCAGCTGTTTGATTTGAGACACGATATGCTCATATCCGAGGTGTGATTCGGTGGGCAGACGCGTGCGGAAGGCCGCGCGGTCGGGAGCATTCGGAAAAACGATGGCGGCTTCGACTTTGGTGCCGCCTAAATCAATGCCAACAAGTGGTGTGCTCATGTGCGGTTTGCTTGAAGGTTAGTAAGCGGCGTCGGGGACATTCAGCAGGTTCAACGCCTGCAACGTCGTCTTATCCAGCCGCCCCGATGCTTTGAACCGGGCACTTCGCTGGTATTCTTTGATCGCTGCGGTCAATGCCGGACTCGGGTCCTCATCCACGGGACCACTGTAATACCCGAGCAGTTTTAGGTTTTCCTTTGCTTTGCGGACTGTCGCGACTTGGACGTCCGGTGGAGCATTGAGGTAAGGTCCGCCTTTAAACATGTCGGCCAGAGCTTTGTATCTCGGAACTACCGGCGCGATCGACAAGCTTTTCAAAGTCGCCTCGTTTAGCTCCCCCGTCACTTGCAAATCATTTGCCAATTGATACCGCCGCACGGCCGCCGCCGTCTGGCTGCCCCAAACGCCATCCGCGCTTCCCGCATAAAAGCCGGACTTTTTCAGTTGTGACTGCACCGCAAGCACGGTGTCATCCGCCCCCGCAGAAGCTACGAAGGCGATAAAAATCATTGCCGTGCAAAGGGAGAAGAGTGCTCTTTTCATCGGACTGAGAGTTAGTTGATTCCACATGGTGAGGCAAGCAGCGACGGCCCAACCTGCGGCGGCGGGCTCGGCTAAACGTTAAATCGGAACTCGATGACATCGCCATCGTTCACGACGTATTCCTTGCCCTCGATGCGCAGCTTGCCCGCTTCGCGCGCTTTGGCGTGCGTGCCCAGCGTGACGAGGTCATCAAAGGCAATGGTCTCTGCTGCAATAAATCCACGCTCGAAATCGGAGTGAATGACCCCGGCGGCGGCGGGAGCTTTGTCCCCGGCGCGGATTGTCCATGCGCGGGTTTCTTTTGGTCCTGTCGTCAGGTAAGTCCGCAGACCAAGTAGATGGTAGGCAGCACGAATCAAAAGCCCGACACCGCTGTCATCGACGCCAAGGCCCTGCAAAAACTCCCTGGCCTCCTCGGGCGGGAGTTCCGCGAGCTCCGCCTCGATCTGGGCACTGATTACCACGGCTTCGCAGCCGAGATGGGTGGATGCGTAATCGCGCACGGCCCGCACAAACGCAGCAGCCGGGCTGTCCCCGTCGAGGTTTGCCAAATCATCTTCGCTCACGTTGCAGGCAAACAGCGACGGCTTGGCACTCAAGAGAAATAAGCCATCCAGCACGATCCGCTCCTCCGCCGAGACCTCGAGCGTCGATGCGGGCTTGCCGGAGTCGAGGTGCGGGACCAGCTTCTCGACCATAGCGAGTTCCGCTTTGGCCACTTTGTCGCCCATGCGCGCCCCTTTTTGCAGGCGGTCTTTCCGTTTTGTGAGTGACCCCATGTCCGCGAGAATCAACTCGGTATTAATCACCTCGATATCACGCACCGGGTCCACCGAGCCCGACACATGGTGAATATCATCATCCTCGAAACACCGCACCACTTGCACGATGGCATCCACCTCACGAATGTGGCTCAAAAATTGATTGCCGAGCCCCTCGCCCTCGCTGGCTCCGCGCACGAGCCCTGCAATGTCCACAAACTCAATCGCTGCCGGCAGGATGCGCTCGGACTTGGACAACACGGCCAGCTTTTGCAACCGCTCGTCAGGCACGGTCACAATGCCGACATTCGGCTCGATCGTGCAAAATGGAAAGTTTGCCGCCTGCGCTTTGCGCGTGCGGGTGAGGGCGTTGAATAGGGTGGACTTCCCGACATTCGGTAGTCCGACGATTCCGGCTTTTAACATAGTGGCCGGATGGTAATGGTTCCCTGCCTCGTGCCAAAGCATCTTTTCATTTCCTCCGCAGCGGGTAACATGCCGGGCGTGAAACTTTCATCACTTGTGGACTGGTTGGATCGGGAACTGGATGGCGCGTCCATCGAGGATTATCCCAATGCGCTAAACGGCCTACAGCTTGAAAACGCGGGCGTCGTCACCCGGATCGCAGTCGCCGTCGATGCGGCAGAGTCGGTGATCGAGCGTGCCGCCACCGCTGGCGCAGACCTCCTCATCGTGCATCATGGGTTGTTCTGGAGCGGCAATCGCCCGGTCGTTGGCGCATTTTATCGAAAGTTAAAAGTTGCGATCGATTCCAACCTTGCGATCTACAGCTCACACCTCCCGCTCGATGCCCACCCGAAACTTGGAAATAACGCGCTGCTGGCACGCGCGATCGGCCTGAAACCCCGCGAGTCGTTCGCAAAAATCGGTCTCGGATGTGCAGCCAATACCACCCTTCGCACGCTCGTGGATCGGATCGAATCTGCGGTCGGCGGCCCGGCTCACGTGGCCACCGGCGGCCCAGAACGGGTGCGACGCGTGGCCGTGGTCACCGGTGGAGGTGGCTCCTTGGTCGAGCGCGCTGCTGCCGCCGGATACGACACATTGATTACCGGCGAAGGGGCTCATCACACTTTTGCAGCAGCGGAAGAGGCGCGAATCAATTTGGTCTACGCAGGCCATTACGCGACGGAGACATTTGGCGTGAAAGCACTCGCCGCGGCCGTCGAAACCGCTCACGGAATCCCATGGGAGTTCATCGATTACCCGAGCGGGCTGTGATTCCGAGGGCCCGACATTGACGGGTGTCAAAACTCGCCGCACGTCACAGCGGTCCAGACTTTTCCAACACTTGAATGTAAAGATACCATCCCGAAACCCACCCTCCTGATCATGAATACACCCCGAGACCTCACCCATCCCGCCGTCCGAATCGTCAACGCCATGGAGCGAATCTACCGCTACCGCATGACGACCACATCCGGAGGAAACCTGTCCATTCGCGACGACAACGGGGATATCTGGATCACACCGGCCCGCATCGACAAAGGCGCGTTGAGACGCGAAGACATTGTTTGCGTAAAAGCGGACGGCTCCGTGGAAGGGCGTCACAAACCATCGTCGGAGTTCCCATTTCACCGGAGCATTTACGAAAAACGCTCGGATATTAAATCGATCGTTCATGCGCATCCGGTGGCATTGGTGGCATTCAGCATCAGCGGCCAGTTGCCCAACACAGCACTCTTCGCGAAATCGCATCAGATCTGCGGCAAGGTCGGCTTCGCTCCCTACGCACTTCCCGGAAGTGAAAAACTCGGGGAAATCATCGCAGGAGTTTTTGCCAAAGGCTTTAACTGCGTGATGTTGGAAAACCACGGCGTCGTGGTCGCAGGTGGTGATTTTGAACAGGCATTCAGACGCTTCGAGACGCTCGAGTTCACGGCAAAAACGATCATCAAAGCGCGCGCAATCGGTGAAATCCAATACCTCAACGACGAGCAGCTTCTACTCGCCTCCAGTCGGGAGTCGCGGCTCGGCGTTTTTGCACCCGGACCAGCCAACAGTGCCGAGCGTGCAGCGCGGCAGGAGTTGTGTGAATTCGTTCGAAGGGGATACCATCAGCGGCTGCTCATCAGCACGCAGGGCAGTTTTTCTGCCCGCTTGGGGCCGGATGAATTTGTCATCACCGGTCGCGGGGTGGACCGCGCCCACCTCACGCCGGACCAGTTGGTGCTGGTGCGCGGCGGTGCCGTGGAAAATGGCAAGCAGGCGAGTTATGCCACCGAACTGCACCGCGCGATCTACCGGGAGCATCCGAAGATGACGGCCATCATCAATGCCACTCCGGTCAACGCCACGGCGTTCGCGGTGTCGGATTCGGTGCTGGATACAAGGACGATTCCCGAAAGCTATATCTTTCTGCGGGATGTCGGGAAGTTGCCATTCCGCGAAGTTTTTTCCGCCCCGGAGACAGTTGCGAAGCGGATGCGGGACGAGTTCCCGGTGGCCCTCACCGAAAATGATGGAGCACTGGTCCTCGGCCGCACGATTCTCGACGCCTTCGACCGACTGGAGGTCTTGGAATCCACTGCCGAAGCCGTAATCAACGGGCGCGCACTCGGTCCGGTGAAATCCATGAAACCCGAAGTCATCGACGAACTCATCGAGGCATTCCTGAAATAGCCCGGAATCAGCTTTCTGCGACTATCTGTTGCCATCAAGCCGCGATTGCGTGATCTTTGCGGCGCGATGTCATCACCGATTTTATACGAAAGCCACTGCCACACGCCACTTTGCCGCCACGCGGTGGGTGAGCCCGTCGAGTATGCCGAGATGGCTGCTCAGCGCGGATTCAAGGGTATCATATTCACGTGCCATTGCCCATTGCCGAACAAAATGTCTGCCTCCGTGCGCATGAAGCCGGAGGAGTTTGAAACCTATGTCGCGCTAATCGATGAAGCCCGGATTATGATGGAGGGTGTCGTGGATGTGCGGCTGGGGCTAGAGAGCGATTACATCCCGGGGATCGAACCGTGGCTGCGGGAACTCCACGCCCGGGTGCCGCTGAATCATGTGCTGGGCTCGGTTCACTACCAAGTGGCGGATTACCGAAAACGGTTTTTTACGGGCGACGTGTTTGCCTATCAGCAGTTGTATTTCGACCACCTTGCGGCCGCCGCAGAGACAGGCCTATATGACACGCTGGCGCACCCGGATTTGATCAAAAACGAAGACCCGTCCGAATGGCACTTCGACCGGATCCGTCCTTATATCGAGCGCGCGCTAGACCGCATCGCCGCCACCGGCGTGGCCATGGAGCTGAACACAAGCGGACTTCAAAAATCCCTATCCGAGATGAACCCCGGCGTTTCACAACTGGAGCTCATGCTGGAGCGTCAAATTCCGGTTGTCGTTGGAGCCGATGCGCATTGCCCGGAGCGTGTGGGCGACGGGTATGTCGAGGCGTTACGGACGTTGAAATCGGTCGGCTTCACGTCGGTGAATATATTTCTCAACCGGGAGAGGCAGTCGATTCCCATTTCAGCAGCGCTCAGCTCGCTGTTCGGACCGGTTTCATCCGGTGCTCCGATGCCTGCCTTCTAGCTACGACCGAACGCACCGCGTGGCATCGTGAACTCGACGGCCTCCCTTCCAAACGCTTCGAGGCGCGTCGGCTTTATATCCACACGGTTCGCGGGGACCGACGGAGTCAGCTTGGAGGCTGCCAAGTGGTCGCAGGTGTTTGAGTCATGGGGTGCCCGTTGCTTTTGGATGGCCGGGGAGCTCGATAAGCCTGTCGCCATTAGCCACCGCGAACCACTCGCGTTTTTTAATCACCCGGAAATCCTGAATCTGCAAGGCCAGCTTTTTGGACAGTCCTATCGGCCGGAGTGGGTCAGCGACCGCGTTCAAGAAGTGAAGGAAACGCTCAAAACGTCGATCTACGATTTCCTCAGCCGATTTGAGATCGATCTTCTCATTCCACAAAATGCCCTCGCGATCCCGATGCACGTCCCACTCGGGCTCGCAATCACCGAGGTCATCGCCGAAACAGGAATTCCGACGATCGCGCATCACCATGATTTTGCCTGGGAGCGGGAGCGCTTTGCGGTGACGTCGGCCGCAGACTACCTTGCCGTCGCCTTCCCGCCAATCCTGCCGGGACTGCAGCACGTGGTGATCAATTCCATGCAGCAATCCGAGCTGACCCGCCGGTATCAGCAGGCTTCGACGGTGATTCCCAATGTGTTGGATTTTGACACGGCACCGCCGGGAATTGACGACTTCAGCAGCGATTTTCGGGCTCAGATTGGCGTTGCACAGGATGATATTCTGGTCTTGCAGCCGACCCGTTTGGTGGCACGCAAAGGGATTGAACACACGATCGAGTTATTGCGGCGGCTGAATATACCCGGACTCAAGCTGGTCCTCTCACACCCACCGGGCGATGAAGGCGTTGGCTACTGGACATTTCTGCAGGAGCAAATCGCCGAGGCGGGCGTCGCTTGCATCCCGATCTGGGATCGCATCGCGGAGGTGCGGTCGGTGGATCTTCAAGGTCGAAAAACTTTCACGCTCGCCGATGTTTACCTGCATGCGGATTTGGTGACCTACCCAAGTCTATACGAAGGGTTTGGAAATGCATTTCTCGAGGCGGTCTACTTTGGCAAACCCGTGGTTGTGAATACCTATCCGGTTTTTGCGCGCGATATCGAACCACTCGGGTTTCAAACGGTTTCGATGTCGGGGAGAGTCACCGATGCGGTGGTCGAACAAACGCGCGACATCCTCACCCGGCCTGAGCTGCGCCAGTCGTGGGCCACAACCAGCTTTGCGCTCGGGCAAAAGCATTTTTCCTATCAGGTTTTACGCCAGCGGTTATCCGGTTGTCTCACAGCGCTCGGAGCGGAGAGTCTTCGCCATGGCTTGCGCCTCTAGGCAAAGCTCGGCCGCCTTGAAAGCATGTCTCTGCGTCATCGCGTTTTCGGTTCGGTTCAGGCAGTCGAGAATCAGCTGTCCGAAAAACGGATAGCCAACCTGACCGGCGCACGGGACATACTTTTCGCCCTCATCGTTCACGAGGAATAGATGGTCGCCCTCTGCCCCCGGACGGGTAATGTCGATATACTTCCGTAATTCGATATACCCGTTGGTTCCTAAAATGAGGAGCCGTCCGTCGCCCCATGTGCGCAGTCCGTTGGGGGTGAACCAATCGATCCGATAGTATCCCGAGGTGCCATTATTTCCCGTGAGTGATGCCTCGCCGAAGTCTTCGAGTTCCGGGTAGTCCGGATGGTCAAAGTTTCCGACCGCGCTGAAGTTGACCGTGGCATCGGTCGCGCCTGTATAATGCAAAAACTGGTCGGTCTGGTGGCTGCCGATGTCGCAGAGGATTCCGCCGTATTGCTCGTGCTTAAAAAACCACGGCGGCCTGCTTGCAGCACTAAGCCGATGCGGGCCTGTGCCCATGGTCTGGATCACGCGCCCAATCACCCCTTGGCCCACCAGTTGACTCGCCATGACCGATGATTCCGAGTGCAAGCGCTCGCCGTAGTAAACCATGTATTTCTGATTCGTCCGGGCGGCAACCTCGCGCGCAGTCTCCAACTGCTCCATCGTGGTAAAGGGGGTTTTGTCCGTGAAGTAATCTTTTCCGGCCTCCATGACCCGGCATCCGATGGGGCCGCGCTCGTTTGGAATCGCTGCTGCCGCGACCAGCTTCACTTCGGGGTCATCGAGGATTTCATCCAGACACGAAGCAACCCGAACGCCGGCGTATCTCTGACGAAATGCATTCACCTTGGCCGGGTCCGGATCGTAAACCCAGCGGAGGTCGGCGCCAGCCTCCACGAGCCCGTTGCATTGGCCGTAGATGTGCCCGTGGTCCAACGCCGTGGCTGCCATCACGAATTCTGCTGGATCGCACACCGGTGCGGGTTTCCCCTTCGGCGCGTAATTCATTCCATCGGTTTTGGACATAATTCTTAGCAGTTTTAATTCACGCTCAGTCCTGGCTGAGCAGGTGGGATTTGATGTAGTCGAGACTTTGTTTTATCGAATCAAAGGGATCGCCGGGACAGCTGTCCTGCTCGACGATGAACCACTCGCATCCCGACGCCTCGGCCGCCGCAATGATGCGCGCAAAGTTCAACGTGCCGTTTCCGATTTCGCAAAACGTCGGTTGGTTTTCGGGTGTGAAACAATAGTCTTTGAGGTGAATCATCGGCAGGCGGCCGGCCAGCTTTTGGCACCACTCGACATTGTCACCGCCTCCGTAGTGAATCCAATAGGTGTCGAGTTCACCCTGCAAGTAAACAGGATCGGTATCGCGATAAATGCGATCAAGCGCGGTGAGGCCTCCAGTTCGGACAAACTCGATCCCGTGGTTGTGATACGTGAGGACGAGTCCTGCCTCCTCGAGGAGCTTTCCGGCGGCGTTCAGGTCGTAAGTCAGCGCGCCGATATCCGCGACGTTGCCCATATCAACCCCTTGCGGAAATGGATACGCGGTAAGTTTGCAATCGAGCGCGAGCAGGCGATCGACCACCGCCTCGGGATTTTCGCGGATGACATCTGGTGGCTCGTGCGTCGCGCAGCAGACAAGCCCTTCGCCATCGAGGATCTTCGTGAGTTCCGCTTCGGCGATCGGGCACATACCGCTGATTTGAACTGCGGTGTAGCCGATTTCTTTGACCCGCCGGAGTGTGGAAGCAACTTCCGCAGGTGTATTGAGGTGGTCGCGCAGGGTGTAGAGCTGGATGGCTATTTGGGAGAGTTTCATCGATTTGAGCGCACGGGGAGGTTAGGCGGACGGTGCGCGTCGCTAGGGATTCAGAAGGATTTTGCGAAGTCCGAGGCGAGCGGCTTTTTCTTTGGACTTTTGGGCTTTTGCTTGGACGTTTTGATCAAGTTTTTCAGGGCTCGTTCATACGCAACGCCCGACATCGGGAGATCAACGGTCTTTCCCGTGAGCGACGAAAAAAGAATCGCGTTGCCAAGTTCCACCGAGTGAATGCCCTCGGATGCTGGCGCGATCAACTCCTCGCCATCGAGGATGCAGTTGATGAAGTTTTTGATGATTCCGACATGCTGCTCTCCACGGCTGGAAGGCAGCGGGAAGTCCACATTCCATACCGGGGGACGCCCGAATGCCTCGTTGGTCGTGCGGCTGAACTTGGACATCGGGATCTCGTTTCGCGTGAATGTCAGCTTGTTGTCTTCCAGCACCAGCTTGCCCTGCTCGCCTGTGACCTCGAGGCGATTGGTGCCCGGGGTCTCGCCCGTCGAAGTAATAAAAACACCGGTCGTGCCGTCCGGGTATTCGAAATACGCGGTCACATCGTCTTCGACCTCAATATTGTGGTAGCGACCCAGTTGGCAAAACCCCCGGACTTTGGATGGCAGACCAAATATCCACTGATACAAATCGAGGTTGTGGGGACACTGGTTCAAGAGCACCCCTCCGCCCTCGCCAGCCCATGTTGCCCGCCATCCGCCAGAACCGTAGTAACACTCGGTGCGAAACCAATCCGTAATGATCCAGTTGATCCGGCGGATTTTTCCCAACTCCCCGCCGCGCACGAGCGACCGGACTTTTTGATAATACGGGTCGGTGCGCTGATTAAACATCGCTGCAAAAACCTGCTTCTTCGATGTGTGGGCCGCGATGAAACGCTCACAATCCGCCTTGTGCACGGAGATTGGCTTTTCAACGAGCACGTGCAAGCCCTGACGGAGCGCATCGATGCCAGTCGCGGTATGCGTATAATGCGGCGTCGCGATCAGCACCGCATCCACCAAGCCAGATCGAATCAACGCCTCGCTGCTCGTGAATCCTTTGATTGCGGGGAGCAGCTTCAGAGCCTCTGGATTCGGATCGCACACAGCCGTCACCTCGCATCGGGGCACTTGACCACCGAGGATGTTCCGAGCATGCGTCGCGCCCATGTTTCCAAGCCCAATAATGCCGAGACGAATCGATTTCATGATATGGATTTCCGTTGGAGTTACGATGGTTCCGCTGCAGGCTGCGGCGCAGCGGCTTCTGCGATTTTTTCGAACTCGGCGAGCGCCATGCCGACCACCTGATCCATGTTGTAGTATTTGTATCGCGCGAGTCGTCCGATGAAGTGCGTTTCCTCCTCGGCCTGAGCCATGGCTGCATACTTGGCGTAAATTTCCGCCGAGTCTGGCGCGGGGATCGGATAGTATGCCTCACCGCCCGGCTCATAGTCTGCCGGGTATTCGCGAACGATGGTGGTGACCGGCAGCTTTTGGCCAGTGGCGTGCTTGATCTCCACGATGCGGGTGAAATCTTGGTCGTTTGGGTAGTTCACCTGCATGACCGGCTGGAAATACTCTTGTTGCAGAGTTTCCGGCTCGAACCGGAGCGATCGATACGGGAGCGGGCCGTGCACGAAGTCAAAATACTCGTCAATCGGCCCAGTGTAAACCAACCGGCCGAAATTCACACGGTCCCGGATCTCGCGCAAACCGGTCCCGAGCCGCAGCTCGATCAGCGGATGGTCCAATATCCGTTCGATGAGAGCCGTGTATCCATCCTTCGGCAGCGCCTGAAACGAATCGGAGAGGTAGCGGTCGTCGCGGTTGGTTCGGATCGGAATCCTGCCACACACGCTGGCATCGAGTTCACGTGGGTCACGCCGCCATTGTTTGCGCGTGTAGTTTTTGAAAAACATGTCGTAAAGCCTCCAGCCAACCTGCGAAACGATGACATCCTCGGAGTTCTGCGGCGTCTCAATCGGCACCCGCCATGATTCCAACGCATCGATCATCTCCTGTTCCGTCGCCGGGTGTCCGACGAGTTGCTCAAACGTGTTCAGGTTGATCGGGAACTGCCAATACTCGCCCTCAGCCCAGGATAAAATTTTATACTCCACGGCGTGCCACTCCGTGAATTGGCTTAAGTAATCAATGATCCGCTGCGAATTGGTCCGGAAGTAATGCGGACCGTATTGATGCAAAAGCACGCCGGCTGCGTCTTCGGCGTCATAGGCATTCCCGGCGATGTGGTTGCGGCGATCCACGACGAGGCAGCGTTTTCCGAGCTGCGACGCGAGGCGCTCCGCCATGACGGCACCTGAAAATCCTGCGCCGGCAATCAGAAAGTCGTATGTCTCAGTCGTGGATGAGGTCGATGGCATCTGCGCATACTCGTACTCGTTGCCGGAAAATTGTCCAGACTCACTGCGTCATTCGCCGCGCCGTGGTGCATGCGGAATCCACCTGCCGATGGCTTGAGATTGACGAATCCGCCTTGGTGTCGTTTTCTGGCTGGCTCATGTCCACGGAATCTCCCAATCAGCGCATGGAAAAAATCGTGAGCCTGTGCAAGCGGCGCGGGTTTATTTTCCAATCATCCGAAATCTACGGCGGCCTCAACGGGTTCTGGGACTACGGCCCGCTTGGAGTAGAGCTCAAACGCAACCTGAAAGACTTCTGGTGGCGTCGCAATGTGATGGAGCGTGACGACATGGTCGGCATGGACGGCTCGATCATTATGAACCGTGCCGTCTGGAAAGCGACCGGGCACGAAGCAACCTTCAGCGACCCGATGGTTGATTGCCTTCTGACAAAAACCCGACTCCGCGCGGATCAAATCCCAGCGCAATCCGGCACGGTGTATTGGTATGATGGTGCGACATCCGCTGCGACGGATTGGCGGGCGGATCGTGCATTTGGCGTGCTGATCGGTGCGAATGATGGCCCGGAGCGCGCGCGCAAATTGGCTCGGCAGTTTTACGGTCAGGCCGCACCGGACGCGGCGCGTGAAACTCCGCTGGACCTCGTCGGCGAACGGACAGATGTGGTGGTTGATTCCACCGGATTCAATCCAGAAAACGGGGCCCTGCTCACAGAACCCCGCGCGTTCAACCTCATGTTCAAGTCCTATGCGGGACCCGTCGAAAGCGAGGAGAACATGGTGTATCTTCGTCCCGAAACGGCACAGGCGATGTTTGTCCAATTCCGCAACGTGCTGGACACCTCACGCAAAAAACTCCCGTTCGGGATCGCCCAGATCGGCAAGGCGTTTCGCAACGAAATCAATCCGCGCAACTACACATTCCGATCCCGCGAATTCGAGCAAATGGAGATCGAGTATTTCTGTCATGCCGAGGATGGCATGGCGCTCACCGACTACTGGCTGGAGGAGCGATTGAAGTTTTACTCCGACATTGGAATTCCGCGCGACAAGATCCACATCGTTGATATCCCGGATGGTGAGCGCGCGTTTTATTCGAAAAAAACGTATGACCTCGAATACGAATTTCCCTTCGGCGTGAGTGAGCTGGAAGGCATCGCATACCGCACCGACTACGACCTCTCCAAGCACATCGAACACAGCGGCAAGCCACTCGATTATTTTGATGAGGAAACGAAAGCGCGATTCGTGCCGCATGTCGTCGAACCAAGCGCTGGAGCCGACCGCACGGTGCTTGCGCTCATCTGCGAGGCATTTGCCGAAGAGACATTGACGGACGAAAAAGGGAAATCCGAGATTCGCACGGTGCTCCGGTTTCATCCGCGCATGGCACCCGTCAAATGCGCCATTCTCCCGCTCTTGAAAAATCGCCCGGAGCTCGTCGAAAAAGCAAAATCCATCCAAGCGGCACTGCGCGGGAAAATGATGGTTTCCTACGACGAAAGCGGCGCCATCGGCCGCCGATATCGCCGTCAGGACGAAGTGGGCACTCCGTTTTGCGTCACCGTGGACTTTGATACAATCGGCGAAAACGGCCCGGACCTCCGCGATACCGTCACGCTGCGGCACCGCGACTCGATGGCACAGGAACGCATCGCCATCGCCGACCTGCCAGCTTACCTGCTCGAACAAATATCCTGATCGCACCCGGAATCCAACCCATGTCGGAACTCGCCAAAGCTTACGAACCGCAATCCGTCGAAGATACCTGGTATAGCCGCTGGATCGCCGACGGAAATTTCCACGCGGATCCTGCGTCGTCAAAGCCCGGATTTTCCATCGTCATCCCACCGCCCAACGTCACGGGTGTTCTCACGCTCGGACACGTCCTCAACAATACGATTCAGGACATCCTCGCCCGACGCGCCCGCATGCACGGGAACGAAGTCCTCTGGCTCCCGGGCACCGACCACGCCGGCATCGCGACGCAAACCGTCGTCGAACGCATGCTGCGCAAAACCGAAAACAAAACCCGCCACGACCTCGGACGCGACGCCTTCCTCGCCAAAGTCTGGGAGTGGAAAGACAAACACGGTGGCATCATTATTAATCAGCTCAAAAAGCTCGGCTGCTCGTGCGACTGGGAGCGCGAACGGTTCACGATGGATGACGCGTACGCGCTCAAAGTGCAGGAAACATTTGTCGATCTCTACGCAAAAGGTCTGATCTACCGCGGCAAACGCATGGTGAACTGGTGCCCGGTTTCACTCACCGCACTCAGCGACGAGGAGGTAATCCCGAAACCGCAAAAGGGATTGCTTTACCACTTCCAAGTCGAGGTGGTGGAGGCGCCGGGCACGTTCCTTGAGGTTGCGACCACACGACCGGAAACCATCCCCGGTGACACCGCAGTCGCCGTGAATCCCACCGATCCCCGCTACAGCAGCCTGATCGGAAAACATGTGCGCCGACCGCTCCCGCTGGAGAATCAGGTGCACATCCCGATCGTCGGCGACGCGTCAGTGGATTTTGAATTCGGCACAGGCGTCCTGAAAGTCACCCCCGCACACGATAAAACCGATCACGAAATCGGCCTCCGCCACAATTTGGAAATCATCGAAGTGATGGAACCGGATGGCACCATGAACGCAGCCGCAGGGGCCGATCTAGCAGGCCTCGAACGCTTTGCCGCCCGCAAACGTGCCGCGGAAATTCTTGTGGAGTCGGGCGTGATGACCAAGGAGGAACCATACGAAAACAACGTCGGATTCAGCGAACGCGCAGACGTTCCGATCGAACCGCGTCTCAGCGAACAGTGGTTCCTCAAATACCCGCAAACCGCTCGCGCCCGCGATGCCGTGAAGGACGGGCTGATCCGGTTTTACCCCGATCGCTGGGAAAAAGTGTATGCCCATTGGCTCGAAAACATCCAAGACTGGTGCATCTCCCGCCAGCTCTGGTGGGGGCACCGGATTCCGGTTTGGTATCACAATAATGAAATCCGCTGCCAGATCGAGTCGCCGGGCAACGGGTGGACGCAAGACGCCGACGTGCTCGACACGTGGTTCTCATCCTGGTTGTGGGCGCACGAAACCATGGATGATGCCGTGCGCACGAAGTTTTATCCGACCAACGTGCTCGTCACAGGACCGGACATTATCTTTTTCTGGGTAGCTCGCATGATCATGGCCGGGCTGGAATACATGGACCAAATTCCATTCCGGGATGTGTTTTTCACCGGGATCATCCGTGATAAACAAGGCCGCAAAATGTCGAAATCCCTCGGGAATTCACCGGACCCCCTCGACCTCATCGCCCGCGTGGGTGCGGATGGTCTGCGGTTTGGATTGATGCGGATCGCTCCACAGGGGCAGGACATCCGGTTTGACGAACAACAAATCGTCGAGGGGCGAAACTTCTGCAACAAGCTGTGGAATGCCTGCCGGTTTAGGCAAATGCAGGGCCCGATCGATCCCCACGCCAACCCGTCAGGTCACGCTTTAAGCGTATTCGCGCTGGATCTGCTGGCGAAGTTGGATATGACGATTCAAAAAGTGGACGACGCCTACACGGCATATCGATTTAACGACGTGGCTCAGGCACTCTACGACTTTGTGTGGGGGGATTTCTGCGACCGCTTTATCGAGGTTGCCAAAGCGGATTTCCAATCGTCGGATGCGGCGCGCCGGGCTGGCACTCTCGCAACGATTGATTTCACACTCCGCCGCGTATTGCTGTTGTTGCATCCGTATGCGCCATTCATCACCGAGGAGCTGTGGCAAGGATTGGGCTTCGGTGTCTCAACGATCCAATTCGAGCCGTGGCCGGAATCTTCCGGGATAGACGCCACCGATGCCGCAAAATCAGCCTCGGCGATTTTTGAATCCGTCAACGATGGCCGTAGCCTGCGCGCCACCTACAACATCCCGTCCAACCGGAAACTCCCGTGGCAACTGGTGCCAGCTGATCCATGGGTTCAGGCGGAATCCAGCGCGATGGCATTGCTACTCAACGCGGCACCTCTAACGTTTTTGGAGGCCGATGCATCGTCTGCCGGTTGCGCAGTTTGCATCACGCCGATCGGACGACTCCAACTCCCGCTCGACGGCATCGTGGATGCGGAGGCTGAGCGGGATCGTTTATCTAAGGAAATCGTGAAGTGCGACGCCGAGATCAAAAAAGTGATCGGCAAGCTCTCGAGCGAATCGTTTGTAGCGAACGCACCCGAGGAGGTCGTTGTCGAACATCGGCAACGCCAAAGCGGATGGGAAAGCAAACGGCAATCGCTCATCGCGGCAGTCGCCGCACTCGGAGGGTGAAATTGGAGGATTCATCGCTCATTTGAACAACATCTCCGTAGTGGAAGCGTAAAAATCGATGGAAAACCTATTTATCTTTATCATGGCCGGCGGCAGTGGCGAGCGGTTCTGGCCAATGAGCCGGAGCGCTACCCCGAAACACCTCCTCCGCTTAGTCTCTGAACGCACGCTGCTGGAGGAAGCCGTGATCCGCGCGCTTGCGGTCACCTCTTCAGACCGCATCTTCGTGCTCACCAATCAAGCTCAGATCGATGCTTGTCGCGCAGCAGTCCCGCAACTTGCCGCGCATCACTTCATTGCGGAGCCCGCCAAGCGCGACACTGCACCAGCGGCCGCGTTGGCGACCGCACTCGCCCGGGTCCGCGATCCCAATGCAATCTGCGCGATTTTTCCCGCCGATTCGATGATTCACGACACCGAGACCTATGCGAACCAGGTCCTGGATTCCGCTCATGCCATCGCAGAATCAAAGGCGCTGCTCACGTTTGCCATACAACCCACCTACCCCGCCACAGGATTTGGCTACCTCGATCTTGGCGAGCAGATTTCAACTGGAGAACACGGCAGCGTCATTTGCCGAGTCAATCGTTTCGTTGAAAAGCCCGATCCCGACACCGCACAAGACTATTTCGAATCCGGCACATTCGGCTGGAACGCCGGGATGTTCGTTTGGCGGGCCTCCTCGTTTCTCGCCGAATGCGAACGGCTCAATCCGCCGCTCGCCGACTTCATCACCAGCTTCCCAAGCGGAGATCCTTCGCATTTTCTCGCCGAGAAATTCCCGCTTCTACCCAAAATCTCGGTGGACTATGCCATCATGGAGCGGGCGCGAGAGGTGCTTTCCGTTCGGGCCACCTTTGATTGGGATGACGTCGGAGCGTGGACCGCGCTCCCCGCTCACCTCGGTTCCGATGAGTTCGGCAACACCGTCTGCGGCCCAACCGCAATGCATGACGCCAAAGACAACATCGTCATCGCAAACAGCCGCACCATTGCCCTATGCGGCGTCCGCGATCTCATCGTCGTCGAAACCGCCGACGCAATCCTAGTCTGCAACAGAAAAGCCGCCCAAAACATCAAAAATCTCCAGCCCCTCCTCCCCCCAGAACTGAAATAAAGTGAAATAAAGGGTCAGTCATTGATTATTGACTTTTTCTTTTATTCGAGTCCGAGCAGCCTGCCAATCGGGATCCTCTGCAAGTTTTTGCCGGATGCGCTTAATCGCCCTGCAGACACCAGCACGTGTCCCCATCCGCAGTTGGCTGCTGATCCAATCCAATTTCACGGTTGTCTCTGCTTGAATGATCTCGGCTATCAACGCTTTGCGATCATCATTTTTTCTGGTTGCGAGCAACGCGGATGTGTCGATGCGAAAATGATCGAGTCCAGACCGGAGCAACGCCTCAGCACGGCGCTCGGAGTGGTCCGCGATCTCCTTACCGTAGTATCCGTCAGCGCGCTTGATTTTGCAGAGGGCCAGTTTGGTTCCGGCAAGTTCCACTAGCATATCGCGAAATTTCTCAGACCCAAGAAACCACCCACGGTTTATCGTGTTGCGTAAAGAAAATCCCGGATCCCGCTGTTCATCACCAAAGGTCACCCCTGCGTCGATCGCTCTATCCCAGTCGATTCGACTCTCAAGAAGTTCGAGAAAGCGTCGCCTACCTTCTGGGTCGTCGGGGCACCCCGTAACTTGGAAACCTTGGGCAACCTCGAGGAAATCAGGGCGTATTCCCGGAATCGAAAGGTAGCTCCGGAGACTCGTCCACGGGTAGGAGGCAAAACCATCACCGCGGGAGATCAGTCCGGCGCGAACCGGATTGAGGTGAATGTAGTCGAGTAATGCCCAAAACCCTTTCCCTAGCTCCAAAAGGATTGCTTTGTATCTTCCCCCAAAAAGATGGCCCCACAATCGATGGCGCGTGTTGATCCTTCGGGTGTAAGCATTTTGGAACCAGGACATTCCCAAAGACAGGTTAGCCTCCGGCGTCTCGAGCAGAAGGTGGTAATGATTGGTCATCAACGCATAGGCATGAACGCGAAAACCCGCACGCTCGCAGGCTTCGCCTAGCGTGCGCAGAAACGTCTGGCGGTCTGCATCATCAAAAACAATGGGCTCTTTCCGATTCCCACGGGCCATCACATGATAGAACGCTCCGGGAAACTCGATTCGTACTTGTCTTGGCATTCTGACTATAAAAGCGTCGAAATGCGGCAAAAGCAATAATTAATGACTGACCCTTGGGTATTAGAAGGCTTCGGGGATGTTTGCGGTTGGGTCGTCGGACTTGATGTCCCACCACACGCGGGCGATTCGGTTCCAGAAGGTGGGTTCGAATGGGAAGAGGGTGCCTTCTTTGCGGGATTTGCGGATTAGTTCGCGGAACGCGAAGGATGACGTTACTGCTTCGGGGTCCACGGACGGTGCTGAGATGACCATATCGGACGGCCACGTCCATTTGTAACGCACGAAACCGAACTTTCCGAAAGTCTTGCTGTCTTTATCATCGTCGCGGAATGTGAGGTAGTAGTCGGTGTCTACGCGTGAGATCCAACCCGTAAAACGCAGGACTTTTTTTGGAGCATCGGTGACGTTTTTGTAAAGAATGGTGTAGCGGTTGACATCCTGCCGGACGATCGCAACCCGGTGCACACGGATGGATTGCACTTCCACGCCGTCAACTTTGGTTTTGACGGTTTCGTCATGCTGAAACACACCGAGCAAGCGGGTATCCAGATTTGTTGAAGGGAGTGGCGTGACCGGGTGTTCGTAGAGGCATCCTGAGAGGAGCGCGGCCAAGACAAACAGGGCAGCCGTACGTGCAAAAGTAGAACAATGGCGGATCATCATAGTGTGTTGTTTGCCGGAGTTGCGGTCAATCCGCAGACTGGCAGGGCGTAACCATGCTCAAATCCACGTGCCGGGCGCAATCACAGAGTTTTTGGGAACTACGACGATTCCGTCCCGGATGTAAAATCCATCGCCGTCAAAATCATCGGCCTTCCCCTGCGGAGTGATCACGACGTTGTCGCCGATGCGGGCGTTTTTATCGATGATTGCGTGGTCGATGATGCAGTTTTTCCCGATTCCCATGGGTGGGAGGTCGGCGGGGTCCGGGCCGTTATCATTGGCGTAGTAGTCTGCTCCCATGACAATCGAGTTCTTGAGCGTCGAACCGGATTGTATGATGCTCCGAATCCCGATGACGCAACGTTCGAGTTTGGCATTGGTGATGTGGCTACCGTCAGAGATGATCGCACGGTCCACCGTGGTGCCTCGAATGACGCTGGCCGGCAGAAATCTGGCTTGCGTGTAGGTTGGGCGCCCGGTGACGTAGAAATTGTATTCGGGGTCCGGATTGGTGAGGTTCAGGTTTGCGTCAAAAAAGGCGCGAATGGTTCCGATGTCCTCCCAGTAGCCCTCAAAAATGAATGCATCGACTTTCAGGTGGCTGATGGCATCTGGGATGATGTCTCCGCCGAAATCGGTGAAATCGTTGTCGAGACACTTTTCGAGGACGGCCCGGTTGAACACATAGATTCCCATGGAGGCTTGGTATAGGTCCTCGCCGGGGTGTCCGATTTCAGCGAGTAGCTCGGCCGGGATGCGCAGTCCGTCGAGAATTGCGGCATCTTTTGGTTTTTCCACGAAGCGGACGATTTTGCGTTCTGCGTCCGTTTGCATGATGCCAAACGACTTGGCGGCTTCACGCACGACCGGGATGGTTCCGATGGTTATGTCCGCTTCCCGCAGACAATGTTGCTCAAGGATTTTCCGATAATCCATGCGATAGAGCTGATCGCCACTGAGAATGATGAAATATTCGTAATTCCCTTGTAGGAAGTAGCGCATGTTTTGGCGCACGGCATCCGCCGTTCCTTGATACCATTTAGAGCCCTCGGGGGTTTGTTGGGCAGCAAGCACATCGACGAAGCTCGGCGTGAAGCTATCGAACTTGTAGGTCGCATTGATGTGGCTGTGCAGCGATGTGCTGTTGAATTGGGTCAGCACGTAGATCCCGCGGAGTCCGGAGTTCAGGCAATTGCTGATCGGGATATCGACCAGTCGGTATTTTCCGGCGAGGGGAACAGCGGGCTTTGCGCGTTCTTTGGTGAGGGGAAAGAGCCTGCTTCCGGCTCCACCGCCCATGATGACTGCGAGTGTTTTGTCTGTCGTTGGGTTGATATGCGGCAACATCGGATGAGGGAGAAGGTAAATGAACCTTGCCGTGTCAAGGCCCGTTTGTCACCATACAAATCCCGGGGATCCGGCAAAAGAGGAGAAAAAAATCATGTGTGGTATTGTTGGTTATGTCGGCAAGGCGGATGCGCCTTCCATTCTCATCCAAGGGCTCAAACGGCTGGAGTATCGCGGGTATGATTCCGCAGGTATGGTCGTCCGGAACGGCAGCGGCCTGGAGGTTCGCAAGTCGGTTGGCCGGATTGCCAATTTGGAGGAGTTGATGGCGCGTGAGCCGATTCATGGACACCTTGGAATCAGCCATACGCGCTGGGCGACGCACGGCAGCGTAACGGTGGAAAACGCGCATCCGCATTTTGACGAGAGCGGCAAATTGGCCCTCGTTCACAACGGGGTGATCGAAAACTACCAGGATCTCCGAAGTGGGTTCCTTGCCGAGGGGCATACCTTTCACTCACAAACCGACACCGAGGTTTTGGCGCATTTGGTCGGCGCTCAACTGGACTTGATCGGCAGCGCGACAAAGGAATCTCTCATCGAGGCGGTCCGAATGGCGTTACGACAAGTCATCGGCACCTATGGCATTGCGGTGGTCCACGAAGATCTACCGGGCTTGATCGTGGGCGCACGGCGGGGCAGTCCGCTCGTGCTCGGAATCGGAAAAGGTGAGAACCTTTTGGCGAGTGACGTGAGTGCGATGATGAGCCACACGCGAGACGTAGTTTACTTGAAGGACTTCGAGATTGTGGCTCTCGAGGCGGATGATTTTCAAATCAGCACGGTCCAAGGGGGCGGTGCCGGGTTTGAAATCAGCAAGATCGAGTTTTCCGAAAAAGACGTTAGCAAGGGGAGTTACCCCCACTACATGCTGAAGGAAATTTTCGAGCAACCGGCCACCGTGAGGGATGCGATGCGCGGGCGTTTAGTGCCTGAGGAAGCGACGGCAAAGCTCGGCGGTCTCAATATGACGAATGCCGAGTTGCGAGAAGCAGATCGGGTGATTTTGATCGGGTGCGGGAGTGCATTCCATGCGGCGATGGTGGGTGAATACCTTATCGAATCGATGTCACACATGCCCGTCGAGTGCGAGTTTGCAAGCGAGTTCCGGTATCGCAACCTGCCCACCACCAAAGACTCGTTGGTCTTTGTGATCAGCCAGAGCGGTGAGACGGCGGACACGTTGGCCGCACTGAGGGAAAGCCAGCGCAAAGGACATCGCACGCTCGGGATTTGTAACAATGTCGGGAGCACGATTGCCCGCGAGAGTGATGGTGGAGTTTACATGCACGCGGGGCCAGAGATCGGAGTGGCCGCGACCAAGTCGTTTACTTCGCAAGTGGTGGTTGAGACATTGATTGCATTGCTGCTCGGGCGTATCCGCCATTTGTCGCACAGCGAAGGAATGAAAATCCTGTGCGAGCTTGAAAACCTGCCCGACAAGGTGTCTCGCGTATTGGAACTATCGGACGCGATCGCGAAAGTTGCCCGCAAATACGCACAGGCGAAAGTCATGTTATTCATGGGTCGCCAGTTTAACTATCCGGTCGCGCTCGAGGGCGCGCTCAAACTCAAAGAAATCAGCTACATCGCAGCGTCCGGGTATCCCAGCGCGGAGTTGAAGCACGGCGTCATCGCACTCGTCAACGAAGAAACGCCATCCGTGATTATCGCACCGAGGGATGCCGTGTTTGAAAAAAATGTCAGCAATATCGAGGAGGTTCGTGCACGGAAGGGTCCGGTGATTGCATTTGGAACAGAAGGAGATGACCGGCTTGCATGGGTCGCCGACGATACGATTCTCATTCCGGACGCACCGGATTTTATCACCCCGGTCTTGGCATCGGTGGCATTGCAGTTGTTTGCCTATCACACCGCCGTCGAACTCGGATGTGATGTGGACAAGCCGCGGAATCTGGCCAAAAGTGTGACCGTCGAGTAGCAGCGCCGAGCAGTTAGGCAAATCATCGTCCGATGCGTGACAAACCCATGGATGGGTGATTATGTTACGCACTTCATGGTTCCGCCTTATAAAGAACGTGTTCTAGCCGAAGCAGCGAAAGAACTAGCTGCGGGCGTTCGCAAACGACCCAAGGATTCGCTGGCTGTCTTCAAGCGGTTCCGGAAACTGGAAGAGCACCGCCTGAAACTTTGGCATACGGCTGGCGGCGGAGGGCGCGAAATTGCCCGCCAGCGCTCCGACCTCATCGACATCCTGTTTCGCGAGTTATTGGATAACGTGACGGCCGCATCTGCGTCGGCCAAGCCCTGCGAGCCGTTCGTCGTAATGGCGTTTGGCGGTTACGGGCGGCGCGAGATGAATCCGTTTAGCGACGTGGATATCATGTTCCTGCTCGAACGCGGCAAACCGGGTGCACAACTCGAGGAGATCATCCGTCAAACGCTCGTGGCATTGTGGGATCTCGGATTTAAAGTCGGGCACTCTACGCGGTCCTTGGCGCAGGCGATTGCGCAGGCCAATGACGACATGCTGACGAAAACGTCCATGTTGGAATGCCGCTACTTACTTGGTAGCCGCGAGATTTTTAATGATTTCAAAGACCGGTTTGAGCGCGACTGCGTGATGGGAAAAGAGCCCGCCTACATCCAGTGGAGGTTCCAAAATCAGGCGGAAAATCGATTAAAATACGGTGCCAGTGTCTTCATGCAGGAACCGAATATCAAGAACGGCTGCGGCGGACTCAGGGATTACCAAAATGTGCTTTGGATCGCCCAGTTCGTTGGTCGAATTGGTAGCTTGTCCAAACTCGTAGAAAAAAAATTCCTGCGCAACAGCGAACGGAAACGGCTTGAGGGTGCCTACGACTTCCTGTTGCGGACCCGCACCGAGATGCACTATCAAAACGGCCGCTCGATTGATAGCCTGACGCTTCAACTCCAAGGCAAAGTGGCTACCGGCCTGCACTATCCGGAGAAGAGCATTTTGCGGCGGTGTGAGGCATTCATGCGGGACTACTACAGCCAGACCCGCGAAATCCACCAGATCTCGACATCGGTGATTGAGCGCATGAACGTCCAGCCTGCTCCACAGCGCGCGTCACGCTTCTTCGGGCTTCTCCCCTCGCCAAAGCCCGAAAAGCCCGAGCGTTTTGACGGCTTCATCGCCAAAGACCGCGTCTTGTTTCCGCAAACGCGCGACATATTCAATCAGGACCCCTTCCGGCTGCTCCGCGTCTTTCAGCATGCCCAGATGCGCGGGATGACGCTATCGACCGAGCTTCAGGATTTGATCCGGCGGCGGGTGCGGTTGATCGATCGCACGTTTCAATACGCCAGGGTGTCCCGTGAGATTTTCATGGCGATCCTATCTCGAAAAGGCGAGGTCGGCGAGGCACTGCGCGGCATGCACAATGTCGGCGTGCTCGGGAAATACATCCCGGAGTTTGGCGCGCTCGACTGCCTCGTGCAGCATGAGTTTTTCCACCGCTACACGACCGATGAGCACACGCTAGTTTGCATCGAAAAGCTAGACTCGGTGATTCTCTCGGAGGATAGAAAGCTGGCTGGGTATCGGTCGATTTTTCAAAAACTCGAGGACGCTGGAATTCTGTATCTGGCGATCCTGCTTCACGACACCGGGAAGGCCGCAAATAGCCGACACCATGAAGAAGAAAGCACTTTGCTAGCGCACCGGGTCGCTCGTCGGTTGCAGCTATCGCCCGATCGGCGACGGATGTTACTGTTGTTGGTCGATTCCCACTACACGCTGTCACACACGGCTCAAACGCGAAATTTGGAAGATCCCAAGACGATTTCCGACTTTGCAGCCATCGTTAAGGACCGGGCGAATCTTGACGCGCTGATGCTGCTCACGCTTGCCGACGGGATGGGAACTAGCGACCAGAACTGGTCTGACTGGAAAGAAGGTCTGGTCTGGCTGATGTATCGTAGAACGTGTGAGTATCTGGAGGCGGGACCTAAACTCCTCGGGGATAAAGCGCGCGACGAGAGCGAAACACGTCAAGCTGTGCAAAGGATGCTCGGCCGCGATTACGAGGAAGAGGTCTGTGCCCATTTTGACTACATGCCGGAGCGATATTTTCACGCATTTGATGCGCCTGTCATTGCTGAACATCTGCGCCTGTTCCGTCGCTTTTTTGAGCAACGGATGCAGAAGAACCCCGAGAGGGCTCTGGCCTCGGTGTTCCAATGGATACCGCGTCCCGAGCAGGGGCACACCGAGGTTTGGGTGTGCGGATGGGATCGCGAGCGACTTCTTGAACGCATCGCTGGAGCATTTGTATCCGTAAACATCAACATCTTGAGCGCGGACATATTCACACGCGGCGACAACCTCGCCCTCGACATCTTCCGAGTTTGCAATACGCGGCTCCAGCCGGTGACAGGGCAACGCGAAATGGATCGCGTGGAATCGCGACTCACCGAGGCGCTGAGCGTGGAGCGCTATGACTTTACTCCTCTCATTGGAAAAGATGCGCGAATGAAATCGTATCGAGTTTCCGGCGAGATCGGGCTCTCAACCAACATCGTGATCGATAACAAAACGCATCCGTTTTTTACCATCATCGAAGTCCAAACCCCGGATCGCATGGGGCTGCTTTACAGCCTGCTCCGGGCATTCTCCGAGGCACGCGTATCGATCCAAACCTCGCGCATCACGACCGAAGTGGAAATGGCGCTCGACACCTTTTATGTGACCGGGGCCGATCACGGGAAGATCGAAAACCGTGCGGAACTGGATCGGTTGCAACGCCTGCTTCTGCGCGCGGCCGGGGAGTCGTTTGACAAGGTTTAGGGGGCTTCGGCGGATCGATTGATGGTCACGCGGCATTTCCCGGCATTGTTTCAGCGGCAGATCCTGCGCACGATCACGCGGCATCCGGTCCTCCTTGCGCTCAACGTCGCGAGCATCGCGCTCGGAGTCGCGGTTTTTTTGGCAATTCAAATCGCCAACCGGAGCGCCTCACAAAGTTTTCGCGCGGGAATCGAAATGGTCGCCGGCCGCGCCAACCTGGAAGTCCGTGGAAACATCGACGAATCCGTATTCCCATCCATTCGCGGTCTCCCTGGTGTGCTCGCGGCGGCACCTGTGGTCGAGTCGCTGGTCACCATCACGGGACGCCCCGGGGAATACCTGCGGATCGTCGGACTCGACCCGTTTTCCGGGCGGGACCTTCGCACGTTTGAGCTGCTGGGTGCTGCGCGCGAATCGTTCGATTTTGAACGCTGGATGCGGGATCCGACAGCGATTGCGGTGAGTGGTGATTTCTTCAAGCGGGTCTTTCCGGATTCGGAGGCGCGCTTTCAGGTCGTGGCAGGGGAGCGCACCGCATGGCTTGAAGCGGCATTTGTGATCGAACCCGATGACGCAGCCGCCGCGAGCGACCCAAGGCTCGTCGCCATGGATATCGGCTGGGCCCAGGAACTCCTCGGCAAGGCTGGCCGGCTCAGTGCCATTCAGCTTTTGGTGGAGCCGGACCGCCTGCCAATCGTGATGGATGAAATCCGCCGCATGGTTCCCTCGGACGTGGAAGTTTCTCCGCCTGCCCGCCGGGGAGATCAGGTCGAGTCGATGCTCGGTGCGTTTCAATTAAACCTGACCGCGCTGAGCCTCGTCTCGGTGTTGGTTGGTGCGTTTTTGATTTACAACACGGTGTCAGCCTCGGTGATACGGCGGCAGCCGGAGATTGGCATATTGCGGTCGCTGGGTGCTTCCCGCGCCGAGGTCCGGTTGCTTTTTCTCGGTGAAGGTGCGATTGCCGGTGCGGTCGGAACTTTGCTCGGGGTTCTGCTCGCGCTACCCATGGCCGCCGTGCTCTCGGGGCCGGTAGCTCAAACGGTTAGCTCCCTCTACATCGCTACGAGCATTGATCGGCTGTATATCGCACCGTCCCAAATCGCAGCAGCATTCCTCGTGGGAATGGGAGCGGCACTGGTAGCTGCATGGATCCCCGCTGCGGAGGCCGCAAACACGGACCCCGCGAAGGTGCTACGCCCCGGAGCAGCCATGGAGCGCTTTGAAAAAACTCCGATGTTCTGGCTGGCGTTTGGATTGTCGGGGCTATTGGTCGCATTTGTATTGGGTTGGGCTGCGTTGAACTTCCGGCTTCCATTGCTGGGATTTGCGAGTGCGTTTTTTGTCCTCGGTGGGTTTTCGTTGGTGGTGCCGTCGATCTTGAGACTCACTGCGGCATGTCTTTGGTTTGCACCTGGCAAGCTGCGAATGGCGGGTCGAAATCTAGAGCGTTGCTCGCACCGGAACTCGGTGACGATTGCGGCGCTGGCCGCTGCCATCGCAATGACGGTTAGTATTTCCGTGATGATTCATTCGTTCCGTGGGACGGTGGATCGTTGGATCGGCGCGACACTTGTGGCCGACCTGTTCATTGCGTCGGCGGCAAATGAGGTCGCCGCATCGGGTGCGGTGCTGCCGGGTGCCGTGGTCGATTGGTTGGCGCAAAACCCGGGCGTGGCGCGGATTTCAAAGTTCACTGAGACGCCGCTGGTTTACGAAGGTGAGCGCACGGCGCTGGCGATTGTGAGTGGATCGTTGGCGTCCGAAATGCAATTTCTGAGCGGTGATCCGGAAAAGCAGCATCGAAAGTTTTTAGAAAATGACTCGGTGCTCGTCTCCGAACCGTTTGCCAACCGGTTTCGTGTTCAGCGCGGAGGAAAAATTACCCTTCCGACGCCCTCCGGCCTGCGCGATTTCACCATCGCCGGAATCTATCAGGACTATGCCCGGAACGGCGGAGTGGTGCTGATTGACCGTGCAAATTTCCTAAAATACTGGCCGGATTCCGGCGTGCAATCGGTCGCGCTCACGCTGCGTGATGCGAGCGAGGCGGCCGCCATCGAGGAAGAATTTCGCAAGGCGCATAGCATGGCCGGCCAATTTTCGATTTACTCGAACAACTCGTTGCGGGCTCGGATTTTTGAGATTTTCGACCAGACATTTGCGGTGACGTTGGTCCTTAGAAGCATTGCGGTGATCGTTGCCGCGCTTGGGGTGATGTTGGCGCTTCTCATTTTGACAGCGGAACGGGAGCGCGAAATTGGTGTGCTTCGCGCGATTGGAGCGTCACGCGCGCAAGTGGTGAACATGTTTCTACGGGAGGCTGCTTTGATCGGCGCAATCGCATCCGTGGTGGGAGTCCTGTCGGGCGTTTGCCTTGCAATGGTGCTCACATGGGTCGTGAACAAGGCATGGTTCGGGTGGACGATCGATCTCAGCTTTCCGGTCGATTTGTTACTATCCACTCCACTCTGGATCATCCCGGTCGCCGTAATCGCGGCTATCCTGCCCGCATTGCGCGCTTCACGAGTCGTTCCCGCACAGTCTCTCCGGTTCGAATAACCCCGAATGCAAGTCGCCAAATGGGGAGGGTTAAATTCCGATCAGGCGCGACCGTTGGCCGCCGCAACACGACTTCCCCATTCGAGTAACTCGGCGGAGCAATCGTCGCGATCCAGCGCACATTCAATTAAGACCGGTCCTTGGTGTGCGAGTGCCTTGGAGACGGCCTCCGCCAGCTCCCCGGCTGTTGTCGCCAAGAGGCCGAGTCCATTTCCGTCCCCGGCGTTGAACACATCCATGAGGCCGGCGTAGTTCCAGTTTTTGATGTTGTTGTAAGGGCCGTCGTGGATTTCCACTTCGATCGTGTAGCCACGGTTATTGAAGAGGAATATGATGGGCGTCGCCTCGTGGCGGATCATGGTCGACACTTCTTGCGCCGTGAGTTGAAAGGATCCATCGCCGATGAGTGCGATCGTGCGCCGTCCGGGTGCGGCCCCGAGAGATACGCCGAGGGTGGCTCCGGTTGCCCATCCGATTGACCCGTATTGCATTTGGAAAAAATACCGCGCTCCTGCGGGAAGGTGCAGTTTTTGGCCATTGAACCACGAGTCCCCGGTTTCGACGACGATATCCGACTCCGGAGTGAGGAGTGCTTGGATTTGGCGGCGAATTTCTTTCAATGCGAGCGGTACGCTCTCCGCTGCGGGCACCGGAGGCGCCGCAGTTTCCTGTTGGCGCCGGAAGCTCACCAGCGAGGTGTCATTAGGCGTCACTTTTGCGGCCAGGGCTTCCAAGAACTCAGCGAGTTGTAATCCCGAAATGTCGGCTCCATCCATCCGGAGAAAATCCGGTCCGGCGTGAACCAGCTTGGCCGCCGAATTCAACGTCGTCCATCCGGTCGTCGTGTAGTCATTGAACATAGGGCCCGCAAAAATCTGGCAGTCGCTGGATTCGACGATTTCGACGCAACTCGGGCTGCTGACCACGCCCCAATACGTCCGGATAAATGAGGGATGGTTTTCCGGCACGAGCCCTTTTGCGTCGGGCATTACGGCCACGGCGCAACCGAGCGCGTCCGCCAGTTTCAAAAACGCATCACACGCCCCGGAACGGCGCAGTTTGACTCCGGCCACGAGCACCGGCTTCACCGCCGCATTGATACGTGCGGCGGCGGCATCCACGGCTGCCGCGAGGGCGGCAGGATCCGATGCAACGGGCAATGGCGGTAGCGTCAGCGGCCGGGGTGCCGGGATCGCCGCGCCCGCGAGATTGCAGGCGATCTCGAGATAGACAGGTTTGCGTGTGGCCAAGCACGTCGTGATCGCGGCGTCGATCAAATGGGGCGCCTCCTGCAAGTTGCGGATGTTAAACGTCTTCGCGACGACTGGCGCGAAGCACCGCTCCGTCTGATAGAAATCCGTCTCTCCCATCGTGTGGTGAATGCGGTGGCCTTCCGGGGCGTCGTTGGTGTTGGGTCCTCCGGAGACCACGAGCACTGGCAAGTCGTCGGAATAGGCTCCCGCCGCCGCGTTGATGACACTTAATCCACCCACCATGTAGGTCACCACAACGACGGAAAGCCCACCCGTGGAGCGGGCATAACCATCGGCGGCGTATCCCGCGTTCAGTTCGTTGCAACACCCGATCATTCGTAGATCCTGCTGTTTGAGAAGCTCGTCGAGCAGCACAAGGTTGAAGTCGCCGGGCACGGTGAAGAAGTCACGCGTTCCCGCTTGAGCGATGCGGGAGGCCAAATAGGAACCAACAGTGGATTTCATGGAAATTATTGTGGGTAGGTGGGTTTGTAGGCGAGCGAGCGGATGTGTGCGCCGATGTCGGCCGGCTTCGGAATGCGCGCCAAGCCACGTTCAAAAATGACCTCTGCGACTTTGGTCGCGGTGTTCAGCGAGGCTTCGAGAATGTGGCTTTGCGGCGGATAGATCAGTCCGGAAGCCAAGTCCTCATCGGTAACCTGCTCAGCCACCGCCTTGGCCGCCGTGATGAAAAGCTCTTCCGGCACGCGGGACGACTCGGTAGCGAGCACGGCCATACCCATTGCGGGGAAGATGTAGACGTTATTTCCCTGGCCCGGGATGAACTTTTTCCCATTGATTTCCACCGGGTCGAACGGGCTGCCACTGGCGAAGATTGCGCGACCGTCGGACCATTTGTAGGCCTCCTCGGCGGTGCATTCGGATCGCGAGGTCGGATTCGAATACGGGAAAATGATCGGGCGGTCGTTGATCTCTGCCATGGCTTCGATGACCTGCTGATTGAAGAGCTTCGGCACGGTGCTGACACCGATGATACAGGTCGGGCGCAGAGCCTTGATCGCCTCGACAAATGACGCGACCGGCGCATGGTCATGGGCAAAGGGTTTTTGAAACTCTTGCAGGTCCGTGCGCGACGCCACCATGAGCCCGTTCACGTCAAAGAGCCATGCGTGCTTGCGCGCATCGTCGAGCGCGACGCCATCCAGTGCCATCGCCTCGCTAATCAGCTCTGCGATTCCGGTCGCCGCCGCCCCGCCTCCGAGGAACAGGAATCGCTGGTCGGTGAGCTTTTGTTTTGAAATCCTCAATCCGCCGAAAATCCCGGCCAACGCGACCGCTGCGGTGCCTTGGATGTCGTCGTTGTAGGTGCAGATTTTGTCGCGGTAGCGATCTAAAATCGGGACTGCGTTGAAATTCGCGAAGTCCTCCCACTGGATGCAGCACTTAGGAAACAACTCCTGAACGGCCTGCACGTATTCCTCGATGAAGGCATCATATTCCGCCCCGCGCACCCGATGCTGACGCAGTCCGAGGTAAAGCGGATCATCCAAGAGTGCTTGGCTGTTCGTGCCGACGTCGAGGGTGATCGGCAGGGTCAAGCGCGGCGGCACCCCGGCACACGCGGTGTAAAGTGCGAGCTTGCCCACGGGGATTCCCATCCCTCCCACGCCTTGATCGCCGAGTCCGAGAATGCGTTCGCCATCAGTGACAACGATGAAGCGCACGTCCTTTTCCGGCCAATGCGAGAGGATTTCTTTCAGACGGCCTTTTGCGGTGATCGGTAGATACATACCTCGCGAGGCGCGGAAAAAATGGTCGAACTTCTGGCAGGCCTCACCCACCGTAGGCGTGTAAACCAACGGCATAAACGTCGCAGGGTCCGACATGAGAACCGCATAAAACAACGTCTCGTTCCGCGTCTGAAGATCGGTAAGAAACTGATACCGCTGGAAATCACTTCCAAGGTCTTGCATCTGGGTGTGAACGCGTCCGATTTGCAGATCCAGCGTGTCCACGCCGGGCGGCAAAAACCCTTCGATTCCGAGTGTGCGGCGTTCGGCCTCCGTGAAGGCGCTTCCTTTATTTTGGCGGGGGTCCCGCAGGGTATTGATTCCGATGGATGTGGTGTTCATAGAGGGTTTTGAGCGATGGCGAGGTGAGAGACCTCTTCGAGGGGAAATGCTGCAGCGTGCATCTCGGCAACGTTCGCAGAGGCCAAAATCGACGACAAGGCTATTATCCTCGCGCACAGAAATGTCACAGAGGCAAAAACACCGATGCTTCTTGACCTTTCCGGATGTTGATACGAGGTTTCCCGCCTGATTAAACGGTTTGTGAGCAAAAAAACGGGACGTATTAAGCCTATCGCGGCAGGCGTTTTAATAATCGTCCTCGGGCTCATCGCTTATCTGGTGTTTGGTCAATCCCGGGGCTCCAAGGTGGAGTCGCCGATGTCCGTTCTCGCTGATGCTGCGCCCCAGCCAACGCCAGTAGTTTCCAGTCCGCTCGCAGTGCCCACAAGCACACCCGCCCCCGCCAAGCAAACGTGGACCATTCACGAGGCCGGCAACGGCGAGCAATTCGTTCCTGCATTGGATGAGATAATCTGGCGGGCAGCCGATGGTGGAGAAGATGTCATCGCCTTTCCGCCGCTTGCCGGGGTGGAAGAATTGCGGACGCGCGTTTCGCGACAAAAGGCCTCACGCACCGATGGGATACCGCTTGTGATCATGTATCAAGAGGGTGTTGATCGCAGCCTCGCATCGCGTCGCGTTGTGACAAATCAGGTTTTAGTGCGGTGGACGGGCGGGGGAGAGCCCCAAGTTGAGGGTGCCATCTCGACCACGCGGCCCGACTTTGCGCCGGAATACGTGATTGTAGAAATGCCGGATTCGTTTGCGGCGCTCGATGCGCAGGAGCTGCTGCGCGGCATGCCCGGGGTCGCGGAGGCCGATGTCCTTCTGGCTAAAATGCGCTTCAAGCGGGCGCTTCCGAACGATCCCTTGATTAACCGCCAGTGGCACCTGAAATTCGCCAACCAGAGCGGAGCGGTTACCGGCACTGACATGAATATCGAATCGGCGTGGGGATACGGCACGCCGAGCCCGATTCTCGGAACAGGCATCCGGATCGGCATCGTGGACGACGGATTGCAAACAGGGCATCCAGATCTGGCAGCCAATGTCGATACGTTGAACGACTACGATTGGAATGGCGACGACAACGATCCAAATCCGGAAACCGACGACGACCACGGCACGGCCTGCGCGGGTAATGCTGCGGCGGTCGGAAACAATGGCATCGGCATGACCGGCAGCGCCCCAGCTGCCAAGCTAATCGGGATGCGACTCATCTCAGCCAGCGTTACCGATCTCCAAGAGGCAGAGGCGATGAACTATCTGATCACTGGAGTAAATCTGCTCCACATTAAGAGCAACAGCTGGGGCCCCGACGACTCTGGCGATCTTCTCGAGGAACCGGGGACGTTGACACGGGCAGCACTCCGAAACGCTGCCACCGTAGGCCGGGGCAGCCTGGGCTCAATCATCCTTTGGGCAGGCGGGAACGGCGGCTCGGCGTCCGGCACCAACGCGGACAACAGCAACTACGACGGATACGCAAACTCGATCTACACGATTGCCATTGGGGCTTTTGATAGCCAATCACGGCGCTCGGACTATTCGGAGCGTGGCGCAAATCTGGTCGTGGTCGCTCCATCCAGTGGAGCATCGCCCGCGCTCGGAGTTGGCACCGTGGATCGCAGTGGGTCGGTCGGCTACAATTCCGGCTCGACTAGCGGCGAGATCTCCGACGCCAACTATACCGTGACATTTGGGGGCACATCGTCGGCCACTCCCTCGGCGGCTGGTGTCGCCGCGCTGCTGCTTCAACGGAATCCTAATCTCGGCTGGCGGGACGTGCAGGAGATTTTCATTCGTTCTGCAAAACGGGTGAACCCGACCGAGTCCGAGTGGGCAACGAATGGCGCTGGGCTCCGGTTCAATCACAACTATGGAGCAGGCCTCGTGGATGCAACTGCTGCCGTGGCGCTCGCGGGAACATGGACCAACCTATCAGCCCAATTGTCTCAAAACGCGACGCAATCCGGGCTGTCGGTTGCCATTCCGGAAAACAGCGCAGCCGGAGTCACACGAACGTTTAACCTCACGGGCTCAAACCTTCGCGTGGAGCATGTGACCGTAAAAGTCAGCATCTCTCACACCTCACGCGGGAATCTAGACATTACACTTACGTCGCCCTCCGGCATGGTTAGCCGCCTTTCGGAAGTGCACACCGATCCCAATGACAACTACTCGAACTGGACATTCATGACGGTCCGAAACTGGGGTGAGTCGTCAACCGGATCTTGGACCCTGAAGGTTGCGGACCTCAGCGGAAGCGGGAATTCCAATGGGGGAACGCTTACCAGCGCCGAGCTCACCGTTTTTGGTTCTGCCGGTACGCCGACCAATCCCGCACCCGTGGTTCAAATTACCAACCCGACCGATGGCGCTGCCTTTTCGCCATCGGTTCCGATCACACTCGCCGCTACCGCAACCGATCTGACCGCAAATGGAACGGCCGGCACCGTTGCAAGGGTGGATTTCCTTTCGGGTCAGAACGTGATTGGGAGCGACACGACGGCACCGTATTCGATCCAATGGACGCCTCCCGCGAATGGCAGCTATGCACTCAGCGCGAAGGCGGTTGACTCGGAAAACGCCACCGGCACTTCAAGCACGGTCAACATCATCGTCGCGAACCGCCCCCCCGTGATCAGTGCGGGTAGCATCACTCCGCAAAGCCCTGTATTCAGCGATCAGTCCCTGACAGTCGGTGGAATCAGCTCATCCGACCCCGAGGGCAGCGTGGTTTCGTTTGGGTATCAGTGGCAAAGCAGCTCAGACGGGCAGACATTTTCAAATGCAGTGGGAGCGACATCGGGAACCCTGCCAGCGTCTTCGGGAAACAGCGGCAAGCTCTGGCGCTGCCAAATCATCCCATCGGATGGCACGCAGTCCGGCACCGCATTCACCACGGTATCCGTGCTGGTGGTCGAACGCCCTGCCGTAAGCGTGACCACCGGGCAGCCATACGCGTATGCGGCCAATTTGCCGATGCGCGGGACCGAAGCGAACTTCACGCGTCAGGCGATCATCAATGAATTTAGCCAAGGCCCAAGCGGCGGAACCAGCGAATGGGTCGAAATCCTCACGCTCAAGCCTGGCAGCCTGCGAGGATGGCAGCTTTTGGACTCCAGCACCGCGCCGCTCACTTTCGCAAACACTGCAGTTTGGGACAGCATACCGGCAGGGACATGCATCGTAATCTACAATGGAACAGCCAGAGATACTGTGCTGCCGGCCAATGATGTGAATCCGAACGACGATGGGCGGATGGTGATTGCTTCGAACAACGCCACGTATTTTACCGGTAGTTGGTCTTCGCTTGCGAACGGCGGAGACGCTCTGCGAATCCGCGACAACACTGGCGCCACCGTGCACCAACTCTCCTACGGCAATAACAGCGCCCACCCTCCCAACGTCGGCAGTGTCGGCTCGGCAACCGCCGCCTACTTTGCGGGCGATTCCGAGGAACTTGCAGTCGCATCAAGTGGCTGGAGCCGGGTTTCCTCGACCACTGTCGGATCGGAGACGACGGCCGGAGTGACGCCAGGCGCCGGAAATCCGAATCCAAACAGTGCGTTTGTCACCAACCTGCGCAGCGGGTTTTTCAATCAAGCTCCTCGCTACCGTTTTGGGGCTACCAGCCAGACTCCACAGGGGTTGACTATTCAAGAAACCACGGGCGTCGTCTCGGGAGTTGTGTCGGCTGCCGCCGGGACCTACCAGGTGGTCATTGAGCGCTTCAACGGCCTCGCCGAAGTCATCGCGTTTTCCTTTACGTTGCAGGTGAATCCTGTCGCCCCGCCGACGTTCAACAACTGGATCACCGGCTTCGGTTCGCTATCGGATCAAACCCGACGAGGCGACCCGGATGGTGACGGCATCGCAAACCTTGTGGAATACCTCCTCGGAAAAACCCCGTCGTTGGGCGATGGGGTTGGAGCACTGTCATTGGAATCGACGGCGGACACGCTTTCGCTCAGCTATCGAAAATCAAAATCGGTGACAGCTGTGACTGACCGCGTGGTGTGGTCAACCAACCTCGTGGACTGGTCCGAGGTCGGCGTAACCTATGCGACCGATGTCGATCTAGGATCGGAACTCCAGCGCAAGGCATCCGTTCCGATCAGCGGACGGCCCCGCTTGTATTTGCGACTCGAAGTCACTGAGTAGGAGGCGCAGAGCGACCCCAGGACCAGCCAGGTTCCGGTTTGATTAGCTTTTTGTCGTAGCGCCTTTCGATCGGAAGAGCCGCGATGCGATGACGAGCAAAACGAGGACACCGGCAAACAAAACCCCGATGGCTTGGAGAACACGAGTCCAGGCGTAATCGATTGTTAGACGGATTTCTTGGGAGGTGGTGTTCAGCAGCTTTTCCAAGGGCAGGGATTCTGCCGTAGCGAGCGATTTTTCGACCTCCGCGAGGGTGTCACGAATTTCGGAGGCTGCGATGCCGGCTTCTCGCAGGGCAGTCGTGGCAGCCTCGGGAGTCCATGGATTCGGCTGTGGTTCTCCGGTATCGGCATTGAGGATGCGCTCGGTGATCTCGGCAATTGCACGGGAATCGGCCACAGTTGCCTGGAGGCCGGGGAGCATAACTCCAAGGGTCTCTGAGTTTTCCGCGACTGCGGCAGTGATGTCTTCGGACATCTGCGCAATCGACTCCGAAGTCAGTCGTACGCTTTCTGTCAGGCTAATCACCGGCGGACTGGCTCCCGTCTGCGCTAGGGCAAGTGCTGTTTGCATCGTGGTGAGTCGTGGCAGGCGCTCGACGTAAAACATGAGCCGCTCGCCGTATTCAACCGCAGCGTCGAGTTCGCCGACCGCCCGGCTTACATCCGCAAGGAGGGGAATGCCGCCAACCGCCTGGCCGTCCGCCGTCCGCGCCGAAACGAGGTCGCGTAGCCGGACATCGGCCACATAGAAGCTCCCCGGATTTGCTTTTTGGTAGTCGGTCACCATGCGGTCCAGCTCACGGCGCTGCTCCTCCGTAAGCGTCCTCTCAAGGAGAATATCCAAATCGGCGTTCAGTTCGCGGTGGGCATCTATCAGCGGGGCCGCACCGGGGCCGAACACCTCTGGAACCCAATAGTCGTCGACTGCATCCCCGGCCAACCGTGCGAACACCGCCATGTCCAGGAGGTTTCCGGCGGAGTTTCGACCCGCAGCGATTTCCATCGAGGCGGAAGAAAACAAGACCTTCAAATGTTCAGCGGCGGAGCGTTTGACCGGATCTATTTCGGCGCGGCTGAAATTGTCGAGCGCCTGCCAGACTGCCATCGTGTAGCGGTCGGAGAAATCCATCATTTCCTGCTGGAGCTCACGGGCGCGGGTCGGCGCGCTTCCCGGAGCAGCGAGCACGTTCGGATCGGATGTTTGTTTTCGTGAAAATGGATCAAATCCGCTGACACAACCCGCGAGCCAGAGAATCACAGCGAGGGCAACCGGGACGAGCTTCACAGGCCTGTTACGCTGCGGCCAAGCACCCTTGGCCATCCGGATTTCCCCGCATCAATACGACTCCACGCGATCAATTTTCATCTGCCACGCCGCCTCGCCGGGCTTGAGCTTGTATTGGAACTGGCGGTATCCGCCGGTCGGCGCGGCGTTTGTGTCGCCCGTCTTGTAAACAGGGAAGCGGCGGACGAATGTGTTTTCCATTACTTCGAATTGGTCGTGCCCCATGTAGCCGGCGAGGTCTTTCTCGGCGGGCTTCTCAATGATGATCGGCGTGAGGCTTTTTTTGCCGTTGGTCGAATAAGCGAGAACCTCGCCATAGGATCCGCTGCCGGGACTCGTGAGGACAATGAAAACCTCGGACGAGTTGTCGCCGTCCACGTCGGCGAGGAAGGTGCGGGTGACCTGGCTTTCCGTGGACAGGGTGATTTTGTCGTTGGTTTTCTTCAGGCCCTTCGGTTGGAGAGTGAGCGTATTCTTCCCCGGCGTGTTCGGTGATTCAATACGAACGGAGAAACCACCATCGTCGAGCGTCTGGTCGAACGGCTTGGCAGCGCACGGGAGGGCGAGGGCCGCTGCAACGAGTCCGGCGAGGAGCGGGAGCTTCATGAGAGCTATTCGGCCTACGAGACCAATTAAACCCTTTGCCGACGCAAGGCGCGTCCGATGACGACGATAGCTCCGAGACCGACGAGGGCGAGCGTGCCGGGCTCGGGGACAGCACCAGCCGCGATCGCGGTATTCGGTGTGGATTCGTAGGCGTAGGAGACGATGCTCATCGGCTGGCTGGCGTAATCTGCGGACAGCGAGATGCGCGCCCATCCGTAGTGAACCTGCGAGTTGACCTCGTTATCGAAGCGAAACCCGACTAGGTTGCTGGTGCTGTTGGGCGTCCAATAGGGAGATGCGGTTTGTCCCGATCCGTTGGTGATGTTGTCCTGGGACCACGAGATGTGGGACGGCCCGATCGAGTATCCGTCCGGAAGATTATTGACCCCGCTCTGGCCGGAGATGCCCGAAATGAACCCGTTTCCGAAGGGAAAGTTGTAGTCCGAGTCGAAGCTCAGAAGCGATCCCCCGGCCACATAGGCGTGAAGGTCGGTATGGGACAATGTGGATGTGCTGTAATTGCCGGTGACCACATTGAGGTAAACGCCATTGGTATTACTGGGGATGTTGATATTGACCGGGCCGCTCCACAGGATCGATGCCTGTGCGCTCTGGCTGAGTCCGGCTGCGACAAGCAGAGCAAGCGTCGATTTGCGGGCAGATCCCCGCCGGGTGCAAACGAGCATGACGAGGCCGCAGAGTCCGAGGAGCGCCCACGTCGAGGGTTCGGGGACGACGGTCGTGAGAGTGATAAAGTGGGTTTGGCCCGGCTGGAAATCCGGATCGTTGTAGTTGATCTGGTAGTTGTTGAGCCCGAGGGCGAACGTCGTGCCGTCGGGCAGGCCGTTGAAGTGGGTGGAGGGGAAGAAGGCCTGCGAGGACGGGTAATCGACAAGCAGAAACTTGGTGCCAAGCGCGAGCGCCGTGTCGCTGACGACGCTCAGGGAGAGGACGACCCGCGACTCGAGGACGAGCTGGTGGCTGACGACAAGCCGGTCGGCGGTCAATGCGGTCGGGTTGATCGCCATCTGAAGCGTCGAGTTTGTGGTGAGGCTGGCGACGGGGGATTCGAGACCGATGCTGTAAACGGGCAGTGTGTTCGCTGCGGGTGTGCTGGCGGCACTTGTGAAGCTGAGCGTCCCACGCGTGACGATCGAGCCGCGTCCGCCGATGGTGGTGTTTCCGTCGATGCGGAGGGAACTGGTGTCCTGGACGATGAATTCCGTATTATTAGTAAAGCTGGAGCCCTGGCGCAGGGTCATGTGCCCCTCCTGAAGGTCGATCGTGCCATTGTTGGTCACGCTGGCGTGGCTTGTCACGTCCATCGTCGCGCCGCTGGTCAGGTTGAGCACGGCATTGCTGTTCCCGAGCACAAGGGCTCCGGTGCCGCTGGTCGGGAAGAGCACCTGGTCGCTCACCCTCATCTCGCCGACATCGGAGCCGCTTCCGGCGACGGTTGCAGTCGCGCCGGACCGGATGTCCAAGGTCCCCGTCCGCAAGTCGGCTAAATAGCCGAGGGACAAAGTCGCGCTGCCCTTGGCCACGACCCCGACGGTCTCGGCCAGGGCACCGGTCGCGAGCAGAGCCGAGCTATTGTCGAGCTCCAGGGTGTTCCGCAATTTGAGTTGCGTGTTGCTGCCCATGTTGAGCGTGCTGTTCTGGAAGACGATGTTGTCGGTCTCGATGCTCGACCCGGGGGTGCCGACGCTGGTGAGTTGGAGGGTCGCATTGTTGCTGAACGTCATCGAGCTCTCGTTGGCTGGATTTCCGAAAGGATTCGCGCCGAAGACGAGGGCGGACTGATCGATGATGAGCGACGATCCGTTGAGGGTCGCGGTGTTGCTGTTTTGGCTGAAATAGAGCTTATGCTGGGGGGTGGCTGCACTAAGGTCGCCAGAATCTTTGATGGTGAGCGATCCGCCGATGGCAACGGTGAGCGACGTAGTTGACGACACCGCTTGCAGGTCGTGTGCCCAGCCCTTGATCTGCGAGGTGCCGCTGACGTTGAAGGTGAGCGCGGAGGGCGCGTAGAAATGTGGGGTCAGTGTGCTGCTCAGCGTGGAGTTCGCCAGCGTGAGCGATGTGTTGAGGCCGCCGGGACCTTGGATCCTGAGCCCTACGCCGCCGATGGTGTTGTCGCTCGTGGTGAAATCGACGTTATCGAGGGCGAAGTTCTGCACGATGAACGTGCGTCCGTCGACCGGGATGGTGAACTCATCGGTGCCGACCATCGAGGCCGCCACGCGTCCGCCGGTCGAGGTGAATGTCGTAGAGGTGAACACGTTCGCGAGGGTGCTGCCGTTGAAGCTGACGTCTTGGTCCACATCCAGTTTCGTGCCATTGCCGGTCGCAAAGTTGATCGCGTCGTAGTGCGGGCTCGTGTTCGGGAAGATCGAGCCGTAGATATTCGTCACGTTGTTGTAGAGCGTGGCGTTGTAGGTCGTTTGGGCTGTCACGGCGTGAGTGACAGCGAGAGCGAGAAGCACTGACATTCCCAAAACACGTGCGGAAGAGGCAGGTCTGACGGGGACTGAGGAGTTCATAATTTTGTGGCTTTCACGAAAACTACTAAACTCACCCATGCCGGGTCTATCCACTCGAAGCGATTATTTGTGTTCGCTTTCTGGATAGTCAGCGTGGCACTTGCTGTGTTTCAGCGTCGCGGATGGTGTCTCGCCAAACTTCCGGTGGTAGCCGGTTGCGAAGCGCCCGAAGTGGTGGAAGTCGAGTGCGTTGGCAATCTCCGAAACGGTTCTGGTGTTTTCCGGATCGAGGAGTTCAGCGCGGGCGCACTCCATCCGCAGATCGCTCACGTAATGGACGGGCGTTGTATTAGCGAATTTCAAAAAGATTTTCTGGAACGTGCGAGGGCTGATTCCCACAGCTGCGGCGAGTTCCGATGGATGAAAATCTTTGCGCAGGTTTTCGGCAATCCACGCTTTGGCTCGCTCAATCACGGCCTCTCCGTCCTCTCGCAACCGGCTGGCGGGCGCGGTGAGCCGGGCTGCAACCGCGCGCGCAATCAATGACAGGATGAGCGACTCCAGGCGGAGCAGATGAATTCCCGGAGAGATCGCGCTGGCGTCGCGGTCGATTTCCCGGAGTGCAAAGCCGAGGAGCTCCGCGAGCGCGCTGGCGTCCGGGCTGGACGGGTCCCATGCCATCGGCGGAATCGGGGATTTGAGGATTCCATAGGCTGAGAGATGGGATTGCAGCTTCGCCGCTGAGGCCTCAAGGAGGATGCATTGGATCCCGGTTGCCTGAAACGCGATTTTCGACTTTGCCGGGATCAGCGCCGGCCCACCCGGCAGAGCGGTTAGCTTTTTCCCGCACGCCAAAATCTTCATCGACCCGGTCAGCGGGAGATATAGTGTTGCTTTCGTCTTGTTTCCGTCCGCCTCGACATGCATCGGTGACGGGCAATCGACAAAGCACAAAAATGAACGGCCCAACGGAACCCGCGAAATCGTGGATTGATAGCCACCATCGCCGATGACGCGACTCACATGCTTCGCCCACAACCTTGACGTGAAGTCCTGGCCGTTCTGGAGCTCCGTTGTGTGGAGAACCTGATGGCGGCTTAAAGGGGGAGGCGTTTCGGCTGGTGGCATTCGCGGAAAGTGACGGTCAGGCTTGTGGTGGCAGGTTTTTGTGGGACCCGTCGCAGAGCGCGCCGTTCGCGCTTTGTTTGCATCCGCAGAAGTAGACCGGTCCGTCTTTTTCGGCGGTGTAGGGCACGGGAGCGAAGCCGGTGCCCTTGTGGGAACCATCACAAAACGGCTGGGCTTTGCTTTCGCCGCAGGAGCACCAGTAGTAGGTCTTGCCGGCTTCGACGGTGACAACGATGGGCGATGTTTGCGGTATTTTTGGTTCGTTCATTTTAGTATTGGGTTGATTTCGAATGATGGACGCCGCGGCGGCGGGAATCAACTCCTGCGATCATCGCGGATATCAAGGCTGACCGATTTTTCGCTTTTCCCGTTTTCGTTAAGGTGCGGCCTAGAAACTGATTTGCATCCCGATTTCGACCACGCGATCGGGCGGGAGGTGGAAGAAGTCGGCGGGCGATGTGCCATGTTTGGACTGCACGGAGAATAGGCCCATCTCCCAATTTTTGAGTTTTCCGTGAGACCCCTTGACCAACCTCTCGCGGCTCACAAAATAGGTCACATCGTTTGGTGAAAATGGAATATCGCGTTCTTCCCTGAGACGTTCCAAAAGCTGGGGGATATGCGGCTCGTCCATGTATCCATAGAGGGCCACGACTTGATGGAATCCATGGCTGAGCGACCGGACGGAAATCCGCTCAACTTCGGGTTCCACATACGCACGCAGCTCGGTCTTCACGGAAAGAATGATGACCGTCTGGTGTAGCACTTTGTTGTGTTTGAGATTGTGAAGGAGTGCGAGGGGGGTGGTGTCAGGATTTGACGTAAGAAAAACCGCACATCCGGGCACCACCGTTGGCGGCGAATAGTCGAGATTTTCGAGGAATAGATCCAGCGGGAGCAGAGACGGCTGGATGCGTTCGAATAGAGCCGTCCTTCCACGTTTCCACGTCCGCATAAGAATAAAGATACTGCCTGCCGCAACAAGCGTGAACCAGCCGCCATGCGGGATCTTGATGATGTTCGCCGCTAAAAATCCCAGCTCGACAACGAGGAAAGCGCCCCCGACGAGAATGCTTGCTCCAATAGGCCAGTTCCAAAGTCGGCGGGTGACAGCGATGAAAAGAATCGTGGTTATCACCATCGTCATGGTCACAGCGATCCCGTATGCAGAGGCTAGAGCACCCGATGAGCCGAAGCCAAGCACGAGTGCGATGCAACCGATCATCAGTGCCCAGTTCACCTGCGGGATGTAGATCTGTCCGCATTCGTCGCTGGATGTATGACGGATTTCCAAGCGTGGGCAGTATCCGAGCTGAATAGCCTGCAATGTGAGGGAGAATGCTCCCGAGATCAGCGCTTGCGATGCGATCACGGCCGCCGCCGTTGCGAGGGCAATCATGGGAACGAACGCCCAGCTCGGCACGGACGCAAAGAAGGGGTTCTCCATCGCGGATGGATCGCGCAATACTAGCGCCCCTTGACCGAGGTAATTCAGGGCGAGAGCTGGCAGTGCGAGCGTGTGCCATGCGAGCGAAATCGGGCGCCGCCCAAAGTGCCCGAGGTCTGCATAAAGCGCCTCCGCTCCGGTCACGGCCAGAAAAACCGAACCCAGAACGAGGAGGCCGGACGGGCCGTTCGTTGTCAGAAATGTCACCCCCCAGTAGGGATTAAATGCACGCAGAACCCCGGGCTCCTGAATCATTTGCCACACCCCGATGGCTGCGATCGCCAAAAACCACACGGTCATTACCGGGCCAAAGATCCGCCCTACTCCGCCGGTGCCAATGCGCTGAAAAATGAAGAGGACCAGCAGAATCACGACCGTCAAAGGTAATACCAGCGGAGCGAGACTTGGTGCCGCAAATCCCACCCCCTCCACTGCGCTGAGAACCGAGATCGCCGGGGTAATCACACCATCACCGTAGAGAAGTGCTGCACCAAAAACTCCAAGCGTTGCAAACACAGTAACCGCAGTTTTCCCGAGCGGACGTTTCGCTTCCGAGGTCAGGAGCGCGAGGAGCGCAAGGATGCCGCCCTCGCCCTTGTAGTCGGCGCGCATGATGATCGCGATGTACTTCACCGATACGATGAGTATCAATGCCCACAGAATCAGGGACAATATCCCAAGGACAGTGGGCTCGCCGAGTCCTTCGTGGTGTCGCGAGTGAAGACTTTCTTTCAGGGCGTATAGCGGACTTGTCCCGATGTCACCGTAGACGACGCCAAGCGCGCCGAGCGCGAGCAACCTGAGCCGCTGTGAAGTCATATGCGCTTGGTCACTCATAGCGGATCCGGTTCTGGTTGAATGATCCGGGATGCAGGAAACAATGCGGCCACGAAGAAGGTCGTGATCGTGCCGATGAGCACGTAATACGGCCATGCGATTGCCGGCCACCATTCAGGAAGAAATCCTCCAAAACTCCACTGCGCGGGCATGATCCGGCCGCCAAGCAATTCGCGAATGTCGATCGCAGGCACCTCGATGCGACAGAAAACCAATACGGAGACGATCCCAAGCGCCATCGCGACGACATTTGCACGATCACTACCCCGGGATTGTGTTAACACACCGAGCAGGAAGACTCCGAGGAGACTGCCGTAGCTGTATCCGAGAATTCCGAGCGCAAGCGGAATAATGGTGATGTTCGTTTTTAACACTGCGTAGGCAGAAACTGTTGCAACGCCGACCATCGCACCGCCGAACAGGACGGTTGCAACCCGTGCGGCCGTGATCGCCGATCGCTCCGAGGCATCTTTACGAGCAAGGTAAGGCTGATAGAAATCACGAACGAACGAAGTAGCCAGCGCGTTGAGTGCCGCAGACGTCGATCCCATCATGGTTGCAAAAACTCCGGCGATAATGAGTCCGCGAATACCGATTGGCATTTCGTGAACGATGTAATGCGCAAAAACTTCGTTTGTCGCAGCCGGCAGGGATGGATCCGGGTGTGCGTCATAGTGCATCCAGAGCAAAATTCCGACGGCAAGAAATGCGAGAACGATTGGAATGTCGGCCAAGCCGCTCAAAATCAGCGAAAACCGGGATTTCGCAGTATTCTCGGCTGTTAGCATTCGCTGGACCATGTCCTGGTCTGTGCCATGCGTGGCCATGGTGAAGAATGTCGAGCCAACGATCGCGGCAAACAGCGTGTAAGGCGATTCCAACATCTCACCGAACGCTTGGCCAAATGGTTTGGTCGCGTCCCAGCCCGTCTGAAACATGCCCGAATCGGGATTAGTGGACAATACGTTCACAAATCCAGTGACGCCACCCGGCACGGTTTGCAGGAGGGCGAAGATGGCGAACACCACTGCCCCGAGCATCAAGCACGCTTGAATAAAGTCCGTCCAAATGACGGCTTTGATTCCTCCGACGGCGGTGTAGAGCGTGGTCACCACAGTCACGAAAAGAATTCCCCAGAAATAAGTGCCCAGTGTTACCTCCGCGCCGGGGACGAGAAACCGCCAGATCACCACGAGGATGACTCCGCCGAGATACAGGCGCACACCGATGCCAAGCACGCGGGTAATCAAAAAGATCCCGCTTGCTGCATTGCGCGTGCACGGCCCAAAGCGAAGCTCAAGGTATTCGTAAATGCTTTGAACACGGTGGCGGTAGTAAGGCGCAATGAAGAGCCATGCAATGATGACTCGTGCGATTACAGTGCCGATCGCAAGTTGGGCGTAGGAAAAGCTTCGCGTCTTAAATCCCTCGGCTGGAGTCCCTAGAAAAGTGGCGGCGCTGGTTTCAGCGGCGATGATCGAAGCAAGGACCGCCCACCACGGGATTGATCGCCCGCCGAGAGCAAATTCGGCGAGGCTATCGTTGTTTCGTCCAGCCCAGAGACCGATGCCGACAATCAGCGCAAAATAGGCACCAATTACCGCGCCATCAATCCATACCCCGAAGTTCATCAAAAATTCCGAAATGACTTATCTATTTTCGCGGGTAGTCGCGTCAATCACCAAACATCTTTGGTCTCGATTCAGGCTTTGTGCGAAGCAGGGGCCTCAACTGGCGAACAACAAAATGAGGACCTGAGCGCAAAGGATACGCAGCAGCATCGTGAGCGGGTAAACCGACGCGTAGGAGATCGATGGGGCATCGCTTTTGGTCAGCGCATTTGCGAAGGCGAGTGCCGGCGGGTCGGTCATGCTGCCAGCCACCAGACCGGTGATAACGACGTAATTGAGCTTCATCCAAAGCCTCGCGATGATGCCGACAACGAGGATCGGGACAAGCGTGATGACAAAGCCTGCGGCGAGCCACAGCACACCGTCCTGACTCAGCAGCGTGTCCATAAACTTTGACCCTGACTTCAAACCGACGCAGGCGAGGAACAAGACGATCCCCATTTCGCGGAGGGCCAAGTTTGCACCGGGTGGCATATACCAGACGACGCTCCCGATCCGCCCAATTCGGCTTAAAATAATGGCAACGACGAGCGGGCCACCGGCAAGCCCGAGTCGCACCGGCACAGGCAGACCCGGGAGGGCAAACGGAATCAATCCGACCGCCACACCCATCGCAATCCCGGCGAACACAGGAAGAAAATTCGTATGTCCGAGATCCTTGGGCGAGTTACCCACGATTTTCGAAGCTTGGTCCAATCCGTCTTTATCACCAACCACCTGCAGCGTGTCACCGAACTGGAGCCTCAAGTCCGCAGTTGCGGACATTTCTAGGTCTGCGCGCTGGACGCGACTGACCACGACGCCGTATTTGGTATGTAGCGCGAGTTGGCGCAGTGATTTGCCAAGTGAGGCTTTGCGCGTGACGATTATGCGACGGAACTCCACGGCACCGGGTGCCTTCATCAGGTCGAGGTCCGAGACTTTGCCGACAATCAGGCGGAAATTTTCCACAGCGGCCGGACTTCCGACGGCCATGAGCGTGTCACCAAGCCGTACGATCACATCGTCCGTGGCCACCTGCACGTTTGGGGAGTCCTTTGCCTGAATCCTCGAAATGACGATGCCTGTTTCTCCGACTCCAGGAATTTCGGCCACGGTTTTGCCATCCAAGTTCGCGTTGGTGAGCAAGATATTCAGGCGCACCAACTTGGTAGCCGTGCCCCGTCTGGCTTTTTCATACGCCGCAAGCTCTGCCTTCGTATCGACGCGAAGCAAGTAGCGCAGCACAAGGATGCAAATGATGATGCCCAGAACCCCGCCGGGATATGCCACGGCGTAGGCCAAGGCGGGCATCGCGCGGGTCTCAGCGGTCACACCTGGAACCACAGAGAGCGCCTGCTGTGCCGCGCCAAGCGAAGGCGTGTTCGTTGTCGCCCCTGAGAACAATCCTGCTGCGGCAGCTGGATCAATTCCGAGTGCGAAACCAAGTGCCGCCGTCAACGCGGCGCCACTGACCACGATGACTGCCGCGCAAAGGTTGATTTGCAGACCCTGCGCTCGCAGGGAGGCAAAAAATCCCGGCCCGATTTGAAGGCCTATCGTGAAGACAAACAAGATCAGCCCGAACTCGCGGATGAACTCGAGGACTTCCGGCTCGATGTGCCATCCGATGTGGCCGAAAAACAGCCCGGCGAACAAGACGCTGGAGATGCCCATTCCGATGCCTCGGTATTTGATTGCCGAGATTGCGAGTCCGACTACCGAGATGATCGATAGAATCAAGACCGCCTGCGCGACTTCGTTCCCGTTGGTGATTTGAGTCAGCCAGTTCAATGTTACCTCATTCCCCTATGATTTTTCGTGTTTCTTTACGTGCACTCTTAGTTCCAGCGCTCTGCTCGGCAAGGAAATCGTCCTTGTTGTCGAGAATTTGTTGATGTTGGACAAACTGGGCGAGCCGTAGTGTGAATCCAGATTGACTCAATGATTCACCTCCGGTTCCGGAAATCTATCGTAACCTCTATGCGATGAAGTGTGGCAGGTTGGATGAGAAATGATTGACGTGCGATACGAGCGCGGGGTGGCGTTGCCCGGGTTGGATTTGTGGCTGGACCCGAGTGGTTCCCGCGACCGGGCCTTTGTTTCGCACGCGCACAGCGATCACACGGGGCGTCACCGCGAATCGATTCTCACGCGCGAGACGAGCGCACTCATGGCGGCGCGCATGGGCGCTCCGTCGGGTGTCGAGCACGTGTTGGAGTATCATCAACCGCACGACTTCGGTGCGTTTTCGATGACATTGATCCCGGCGGGCCACGTGCTCGGGTCCGCGCAGGCCCACATCACCTGCGATCATGGCACGCTATTGTATACGGGTGATTTCAAACTGCGGCAGGGATTGAGCAGTGCGCGGGCTGCCGAGTTGTCGGCGGAGACGTTGGTGATGGAAACCACGTTTGGGCGGCCGCACTATGTTTTTCCGCCAACTGGCGAGGTGGTGTCGGCGATTTTGCGATTCTGCCGCGAGACGCTGGAGGACGGAGATACGCCGGTGCTGTTGGCCTATTCGCTCGGCAAGGCGCAGGAAGTTTTATCAGCCCTCGCGCATGCCGATCTGCCGATCATGCTACACGGTGCAGTTGCCCGCATCACGGAAGTGTATGCCTCGTTGGGTGCGGTATTTCCTTCGTACCAAAAATACCGTGCGGGTGCAGCGCAGGGTCACGTCGTGATTTGTCCGCCGAACGTGAACGGCTCGGCGATGTTGCAAAAACTGCCGCGTCGCCGGGTGGCGGCGCTTACCGGATGGGCACTTGATCCGGGCGCCATTCATCGCATGCGCTGCGACGCCGTGTTTCCGCTTTCGGATCATGCAGACTACCCCGACCTGATCCGCTACGTGGAATTGGTCCAGCCGCGACGGGTTCTCACGCTGCATGGGTTTGCGCAGGACTTCGCACGCGACCTGAGGGCCATAGGGATCGAGGCTTGGGCGCTGACAGGAAATGACCAACTCGAGCTGATGCTCCCCAATGCCGCGGTCTCGGACAGTGTTTTGGTGGATGTTCGCTTCGAACCGGCGGTGGTGCCTTCGAGCGGCGAAAATGACGACCCACGCGATGGATTCGAGCGATTTGCCAGGCTGGGGGCCGAGATTGCAGCGAGCACGGGGAAACTGGCGAAGGTCCGGATTTTGGCGAATTATTTCCGGGGGCTCGCGGACGATGACCTTGACTTTGCGACCACATGGCTCACGGGGCGTGCATTTTCCCGCAGCTCTGGAAGCGTGCTGCAGCTCGGGTGGGCGACGATTCGGCGGGCATTGCTATCGGTGAGTGGATGCACTCCCTCGGCGCTGCAAGCGGTTTCGCGGCGACACAACGACGCAGGGCTGACAACTCAGGAGGTCCTACGGGCACAAACTGCACCGTCAGTATGGCGGTTGGGTGACGCCGCTGCATTTTTTGGCTCCCTCGCTGCGACGCGGGCACCGACGGCAAAGCTTGAGATTTTGGCCAACGCACTCCGGGACAGCTCCGCGCTCTCAGCGATGATGATTGTAAAAATCCTAACGGGCGACCTGCGAATCGGCCTCAAGGACGGGTTGGTCGAAGATGCTGTGGCGCTGGCATTCGACGTGAGCGGTGAGGCCCTTCGGGAAGCGCACATGCTCCTCGGAGATCTCGGAGAAGCCGCAACGCGCGCCCGCGCCCACACGCTGGAAACTATAAATCTCACGCCATTTCGGCCGGTGCGAGCGATGCTTGCAAGTCCGGAACCCACGGCTGAGGCGGTCTGGAGTCGATTGGCCAGCGGCGAAACGTCGACTGTGTGGGTCGAGGACAAATTGGATGGTATCCGCGCGCAGATGCACGCCGCAGATGGCCGCGTGGAAATTTACTCCCGCGATCTTCGGAGGATCACGGCAACTTTTCCCGAAATCTGCACCGCTTTACAATCAGCCGGCATCTCCTGCGTTTTGGACGGGGAAATCATTGCCTCCGACGCGAACGGGCCGTTGGGGTTTTTCGAACTCCAGAAACGTCTGGGGCGCACGGACCCTGACCTTTTCATCCAGCAGGATATTCCCGTTTCTTTTGTGGTTTTTGATTTGCTCTGGCTGGGTGGGAAATCGCTTTTCCGGGAACCTCTGCACGAGCGCCGACGAGCGATGGAGACGGTTGCATGGCCGTCTCCGGTTCGCATGGCAGACGTCACGGCTGTGACATCCGCCGCTGCGCTGGATCAAGAATTCGATGCGGCGAGGCAGCGCAAAAACGAGGGCTTAATGATCAAAGACGCTGACAGCAGGTATCTTCCGGGGCGGCGCGGGATGGCATGGATCAAATTGAAAAAGGCAGCCGCGACGCTCGATGTGGTCGTGACGGCCGTGGAATACGGGCATGGCCGCCGGAGGGGCGTGCTGAGCGATTATACGTTTTCCGTGCGCGGGGAAAACGGGACGCTCGCCACCATTGGCAAGGCATACTCGGGCCTCACCGACGCCGAGATTGCAACGCTCACGCCGGTATTCCAAAAACTCACCATCCGTCAGACGGGACGCGTGTTTGATGTGGAGCCTCGCGTCGTGCTGGAGGTCGCGTTCGATTCCATCCAAGCAAGCACGCGCCACCGTTCCGGGTTTTCACTGCGCTTCCCGCGGATCGTTCGGATTCGGACGGACAAGACGCAGGACGACATTGACAGCGTCGAGAGTGCAGCCCGGTTGGTTATGGTCAGCGCGGCGGAGTGAACTGCGAAAACTCAGTATCGATCCGCATTTTCGGGGACCGGGACTGCGGGTTGCTTTTTCGATTGTGGCAGGTTGTCCGGATGTGCGGTGACCCGTGCGGTTATGATTTCGTTGAACTTTTCGCGAAGGATCGAGACGGTATTCGTCCAATCCATTGTGATGAGCGTGCCGATCCCGATCATTCCGGAGAACGCGACGATGAAAACCAAAAACCCGGCACCAAGGTGAAACGCGCTGGGTTCTTCGAGGGAGCCGATTGCGAATTCGGACCCGAAGGCAATCGTCCCGACTGTCAGCATCAGGATGCGCGCCATGTTTCCAGCGATGGCCAACGGGATGGCACAGAGGAACAAAAAGATCTGCTTCCAGACCGGCTTGATCATGAAAAATGCATAGAGCGCGGTCGCCATGGTCAATGCGAACAACGACCGGATTCCGCTGCATGGGTCAGCGACATCGACAGAAAACCCAGCGCCGGCTTGGGTAGCGAGCAGTGTATTCGGCGCGGACAAAATCGCCGTGCCTTGTTGAACAGCTCCAAATCCGAAGATATTCAGAAGGCCCACGCTGGCCGTCGACATCAGCAATCGCAGGCGAAACGCGATCATTTCTTCGAGAAACACGAGTGGTAGGGCGAAGAATAAAAACGCCCACGGAAAAAGCAGCAGTTTCCCCCATTGCCATCCGAAAATCGCCAGAATCCCACCCGCGATAAATATCCAAATCGACCCGACCCCCGCAAAAAAGTTATCCGTCCTGTAGCCGGCCCAAAAACAAAACACGGAGAACCCGATCACGACAAACCCGAACAAACTCCCGCGCACCGGCGTCGCCAGCAGCTGCTCTCTGCGTTGCCAGATGATGAATGCCGATGCGAGCGGCACCATCCAGCAGTGTTGCCACTCCTCAGATTTCCAGAAAACGAAAACGTTAGACCAGATCGGTAACCGGACATCTCCATATCCGACTGAGTAGGGGATCCCCGCGGCCATGACGATCACTCCGGATAGGATAATCAGAGCGCCAATGACGACGGGCAGCAGCGCGGCTGTGGTCGGTGCTGGGATGGGGGTCGCTTGGCTATTCACAGGTGCAGATTTTGGCTGTCAGGAGTCCGTGTAATAAAGCAGTGGTTTCGGGATAATGCCAGCGCCAGTTGGCATGGGCACTAGGACCGGATCACCCGCTGCCACGGGTAGGAGCCAAAGGAGAAAAATGTATCGCAAGTGGAACTCGCGCGTTTGATTGCGGAATCGTAACTCGCGACTCCGGGACCCCCGTCGATTTCCATGAAGAACACGGCGCGGTCGGCGTAGCCGGGGAACGGGCGGGAAATGATGCGGTTGATGTTGACGTGATTGCGGGCGAACGGCCCGAGAAACCGGTGCAGGCTGCCGCATTCATTGCCGAACGAAACAGCGACCGCCGAGCGCGCAGCATCCGGGTTTTTCGGGATTTTTTCGACGTGTCCGAGGACAAAAAAATGGGTGATGTTTGCCAGTCCGTGGATCACCGGACAACGCAGGATGTCCAGGTTCCGCGAGGCGGCTGCGCCGGGGGCGGCGAGTGCGGCAGCTTCGGGATCCGCTGCGGCTGAATCGGCAGCCATCGCCGTGCTCGCGACCGGGATGATTTCAGCATCCGGCAAATTTTCCGACAGCCAGTCGCGGTGGCTGTGCAGTTGGACAAAGTGTGAATAGACGCGACGGATCGGAGCGCCGGTGCGCCCGAGCAACCCGATGCGGACGTGCAGCGCGATCTCTTCAACGACAAACACTCGGCCCGCTTGTGCGATGAGTAAGTCAACCGCGTCGTAGATCGTGCCGCCGAGCGAATTCTCAACCGGAACGACCGCGTGCGCGCCGGGTTGGGCGATGAGTGAATCAAAAATCGCACCGAACGAGCCACACGGCTCAAGCGCTCGCTTGGAGCCGAATCTGCGTTCCGCGACGAGGTGCGAGAACGTCCCTTCCGGACCGAGGTAAATAACCGGGAGTCGTTTCACGGGCGGCGTTATACGGGCAAATGCAGGATGCGCCCGCAATTCGGGCAATCGACGATTACTTTTTCGCCACGCACTTCGAGACTGGTTTGGGTTGGCACTTTCATGTGACATCCCGTGCAAACATCGTGTTCCAGCGGCACCACCACGACGCCGTTTTTGCTTTTGAATAACCGCTGATACCGGTCCAGGAGATCGGGGTCCAGCGGCTCGGTAAGCGGAGGCCTCGTGGACTCCAGCTCGGCGATCATTTTTTCTAAGGTGCCGGTTTTCGCTTCGAGGTCGGCGATTTGCGTTTGGTATTTCTGCTTTTCCTCAGCGTGTGTTTTCTCGGATGCGGCGGTGGCAGGGGCCAGTGATTCGGTCTCCGCCATGAGGTCAAGTTCCTTGTCCTCGATCTGGCGGATCAAAGTTTCCGCAGAGGCGATTTCGTGGTTGAAAGCGGCGTATTCCTCATTCTTTTTCGTCTGCATCTGCTGGTTTTTATAGCGGACGATCTGTTCGCGTTTGGACGACGCCTCGAGCTGCAACCGCTTGCGTTCAACTTCGATTTCACGCAGGCGAGATTTTGAAGCATCCAATCGGGCCGCCGAATCTTGGATGAGTTTTTCCTTCACCTTGCGTTCCCCAGGGATTGCAGAGAGTTCGGAGCGGAGCGAGCGGATGCGTTGGTCGCGATCCTGTAAAATGAGGAGGTTTTCGATTTCTGGAAGCATACGCGCGGTGTCTTTATGACGAGTCCGTGCTCGCAGTGCGAGCAGGAATTCTCTTGCGTTCGAGGTCCGGACGGGTCGCTTGCGCGGTGTCGATTGCTTGTTGGGCGGAGCAAATGTCCTTCGTATCGAACTGGTCACTTGACGAATTCGCAACCTACAAGCTAAGAGCATCCGCGTCGTATCACTGAATTCAGCGTCCTGACGGGAAACCAACTAAAACAATGAAGCCAATTAAACTAAACACAATTGCAGCAGTGGCGGCCCTCGGGCTGGTGCTGGGAGTGATGACAATCGGAACCGTGAAAGCCGACAGCTTCGGCAGCGGGAATAACACGTTTTCGATTGATTTCGTGAATGTGGGTAATGCAGGAAATGCGGATGACGCTGGAGCGGGCGGAGGCATTTACAGCTCGCCCTACGGCGGGGTGGGCTACAACTACCAAGTCTCGACGTATGAGATCAGCCAGAACGATATCACTAAGGCGACGAACCTCGGGTTGGCCAATGTGACAGCTGGGGCGCACACAGGAGACGAGCCAGCGGCGAATATCAGTTGGTATGAAGCGGCGGCATTCGTGAACTGGCTGAACACGAGCCAAGGCAACCAATCGGCCTACAACCTCACATTCAGCGGCAGTTGGAGTATGACGCTATGGGGAGCGAGCGACCAGGCGACCACGGGGGTGGATAGCGGGACGAATCCCTACCGGCACAAGGACGCCTACTACTTTCTTCCATCGGAGGACGAGTGGTATAAGGCGGCCTACCACCAGAACACTGGAGTGAACGCGGACTACTGGGATTATGCGACGGGGAGTAACACGATTCCGACAAACGTAGTCTCTGGAACCACTTCGGGAACTGCTGTCTATAATGGAGTAAGCAGCCCTGAACCTACAGATCCTGCCGATGTCACGCTAGCGGGTGGGCTGAGCCCTTACGGCACAATGGGCCAAAATGGCAACGTCTGGGAGTGGAGTGAAAGCGCCTTTGACGGTATAAACAACTCAGCGTCCGAGAATCGCCCGTTCCGCGGTGCACACTGGGACACCACCCAGACCGAGAACTACTTGCGCTCCTCGTACCGCGTCAGCCTCGATCCGTCGCTCGAGGGCGATATCCTCGGTTTTCGTGTCGCGAGTGTCAGTAGCATCCCTGAACCCTCGGGAGTACTTGTGGTGTTGGTAGCAGTTGGAGCAGGTTTGCTTAGGTGGCGGGCGAGGCGTTCCCTTTGATCTTTGGCTCGTTGCCCTTTTCTTTCATTAAACCGGGGCGGCGTCTTCGCCGTCCCGGCCCTGAGGGAACCGCGAAGCGGACAAATTGTTTTTGCAGACCCAAGGGAAAGATACCAGTCAACCTAATACCTGTCCCTTCCGGACTTTCAGCATACCTCCTGCTGATCTCGTTTGGTAGAACGGATACGATGGACAGATGGTCTGCCTGTCTCCCCAAGCGTCGGCTCGCGGGCGGGAACCGTGCCGAAAGCAAGCGGGGAGAGGTCAGGGGAGAGTCCGCCGGAGCTTGGTGGCGTCATATCCTTGCAGAACCGCTTCGGCCACAATCTTCTCGTAGAGTGCTTCCGATATCTCCGGGGTGCGCGACAAAATCCACAGATACTTGCGGGACGGGTGTCCAACGAGCGCCCACGAATAGTCTGTTTTATCCAGTGCGATAATCCAGTAATCCCCGGTGAATGGTCCAAAAAATCCGACCTTTAGCTTTGCGTTGCCGGTGTTTGGAACCACGGTGGCCCGCCCGGTGACGCTGATCGTTTTGCCGTCTTTGTCGTAGCACGTGTTGACGACGCGGATCGAGCCATCCGGGTTGGGTGTGTATTCGGCATTGGTGCCGCGCGCGCACCGGCGCTGAAACCAGACCGGGATGCTTGCGATTTCATACCATTTCCCGGCGTAGCGGCTCAGATCAACCGCATCGACGGTTTGGAGTTTTGGCTGGCGGGACGTGGCGCAGGCGGCCAGCACGGCGGCGGCGGTGAAGACTCCCAGTATGATGATCGACGGGCGGTGGATTTTCATAACGTTAGTTTAGTCTATGTTCTGCGAATACACTCGGTTTATTGTTCACGGATGATTTGGCGACTCTGGATTTTGGTTCTCCCGGCGTGCTGTTTTTTGGTCGGTGGCTGCAAGGACGCGGGATCCCGCGCGGATCTCGTATTCATCAATGGGGCAGAGCCGGAGTCCCTCGACCCGGCAATCATCACCGGCCAACCCGAGGGACGGATCGTCAACGCGCTGTTCGAAGGGCTCACGACCTACGATGCGGGCGGTCGCGCCGTGCCCGGTATGGCGGAGTCGTGGACGATTTCCGAGGACCGGAAATCTTACGTGTTCAAAATCCGGGATGACGCGAAATGGAGCGACGGCATTCCGGTCACTGCGCACGACTTCGTCGGGTCGTGGCGGCGCACGCTAAGTCCGGAGACGGGATCCGGATATAACTATCAGCTTTTTTACATCAAGAATGCGAAGCCGTTTGCGGATGGCGAGATCAAGGATTTTTCGGAGGTTGGGGTGCGAGCGATTGACGACCGAACGCTCCAAGTAGAATTGGAGAGTCCGACTCCGTTTTTCTTGGAGCTTTGTGCATTTCCCACGCTGCATCCGGTGCCGTTGAAGCTGATCGATGAGGCTGGTGACGACTGGATCAAGCCGGGGCGGATTATCAACAACGGCGCGTATTTGCTTGAGGAGTGGAAGATCAATGATCGCATCCGCCTGCGTCGAAATCCAGGATACTGGAACGCAAAAAACGTCGCGCTCGAAGTGGTCGATGTCCTCCCGATCGCAAAAGACACGGTAGCATTCAACTTCTACGCGAGCGGGAATGCGGACCTCGTCATGGATAAGGGGCTCGCGCCTCCTTCGCTGTTGGAGGATTTGAAAAAGCGGCCGGATTTTCATGCGGCTCCGTTTTTGGGAACCTACTTTTTGCGCTTTAATTGCCAGCAAGGGCCGTTTGCGGATGATCGGGTGCGCAAGGCATTTGCGATGACGGTGGACAAACAAAAGATTGTCGAGCGGATCACGCGTGCGGGCGAGAGTGCTGCCCCGGGGTTTGTGCCGCCAGGGCTCGATGGACACATTGCGCCGGAAGGATTGCCCTACGACCCGGACCGCGCGCGGGCATTGCTGGCGGAGGCAGGCTTCCCCGAAGGTCGTGGATTTCCGCTCGTGCGCTACCTTTACAGCGAGGGCGGACTCAATGAGGCGATTGCGGTCGAGCTTCAAAGCATGTGGCGCCAAAAGCTCGGCATCAATGTTTCGCTCGCGCGGCAGGAGTGGAAAGTTTACCTGAACTCCATGAACTCGCTCGACTACGATATCGCGCGCTCGAGCTGGGTCGGCGATTACCCGGATCCCAATACGTTTCTGGATATGTTTGTCACCGGCGGCGGCAATAACCGTACGGGCTGGTCGAGCAAGCAATACGACGACCTGATTGCAGCGGCAGCCCGGGAGGCGGATCCCGCTGCGCGGCTACAGATTCTCGCCGACGCCGAGCGGTTGCTCGTAATGCAGGATACACCGGTTTGTCCGATCTATTTTTATGTCGGCATCCAGCTTTACGACGCGGACAAGATCGGCGGCATCGAACCGAATGTGCTCGACGAACATCCGATCAAATCGATGTTTCGCAAAGTTCCCAGGGAGTGACCTGAGGGGCCTAGTCGGGCAACTCGGAGGCGTTCACCTTCGCACACGCTTCACGGAAGCTCGACTCCACCGCCAGCAATTGGGACAGATAGGGTTCGATTTTGGGAAGTTGAGCCACTTTGGAGAACGCAGCGGGGTTGGTCAATCGCGAGAAGAGCATGTGCGCGATTTTTGATGAATGAACGGCTTTTTCGCCGTATCCATCGGGCTTGTTGCTCGACCAGAACCTGATCCATTGGCCATCTTCCCGGTTTTCAACTCCGAGATAAACGACCAGGTGGCCGCGCTCGGATTTCCCGACGGCGTCGTTCCAAAAAATCTTCAAGAAGTCACCCGGTTTGGCGGCTGCGAGCGAAGTGAAATTCTCCCCCGCGCGCAATTCATGGAACAACATCGCTGCTCCCGGACCATTTGCATTCCATCGCCCCCAAACCCCATGACCATCCGCCAGCGGGCCTGGCACCAGCTCATTGGTCGAGGATGCGTCCAGTTCGAGCGCACCCGACCGCACCGCCTCGTTCAAGACCTCCAGTAGCAGCAAATACGTTGCGGATGAACAATAGCTCGGCATGGCAGATTTCGCATCGACGACCAAGCGCGAGCCCTTGGTGCTGACCGCCTCGCGAAACCGGCGACTGGCCTCACTGGTTACGGCATAGCCGCCGCCGTGCGGCATCTTGCGAATCTCCGCGAGAACGACCGGGTTCCAATCAGCGCCGAGCACCAACGATGGCGCACAAACGCAAAACAGTCCGACGAGAATTGACGGGACGTGCAGCGGGAGCCGTCGGCGAATCATTCGCCAAGCTCGACGTTCCAATAAGCAAAATCAATGAAATGCTTCCAGCTTTCGTGATGCGGGCTTGGGAACGTGAGGTTGATGAACGGGCGCCATTTCGGACGTTTTGGTTTTTTGATCAACTGCAACCCGGCTTCGTGAGGCAGACGGTTGGCCTTGCGCGAATTACACGGAATGCAGGAGCAGACGACATTCTCCCATGTCGTTTGCCCACCACGGTCACGCGGAAAGACATGATCGAGATTCAGATCTTTGCGATCAAAAACCTTGTGGCAATATTGGCACGTATTTTTGTCCCGCTCGAAAACATTGTGGCGCGTGAACTTCACTTCTTTCTTGGGAAGGCGGTCGAACAACATGAGCACAATCACCTGCGGCACACGGATGCGCGCCTTCACGGTGTGGATCATTTCGTCGTCGGGCGCTTCAGATGAGAAGTCCTTCCATGCCTCGAAGTCGTGCGTGAAGAAGTTGTTGGCTTCGTCGTTGTGCACGACTTGCGCATGGCCTTGAAAAAGCAAAACCAACGCTCTCCGCACGCTGCAAGTATTCACAGCCTGCCACAAGCGGTTCAAAACCAAGACGGGACGATCAAGCACAAGGTCCATAATGGTGACATTTGCGTGCGGGGGTTTGTTCCGCACTGCGCGTTTGCTTAATGCGAATCTCCCGCCGTGTCAAGGCTCCAGTGCTAAAACGCAGCCGCAAGTGCCATCGAACCAGTCCAGCAAGCTGGACCCCTACGCGCGTGCCGCAAAGGCGCTACCTTGCTCGAATATATCCTGAGGTGTTTCGCGTTGATGTAAACGTGGAAGAACTGCCCCGTTCTTGGGTCCATTCACCGCATTTCCCGTAAACCCGAAAACCGATTTTGGACGGAATCAATGGCATCGTAGCAAAGAGGAAGATGACGAAGAAGATCGAGTTGTTAAGCTGGGAGAACTGATTCCTTTTTCTGGTTGGTTTCGGGATGCTTCAAGTGTTGAGAATCGAATACGAGGGAGCGGTGAATGACCTCCCAAACTGGAGGATCACCGTAGAATGGCGGCACAGTCGGCCTCAAATGTGTCAATATGAATGACCGACCCCTTGACGACCCCTTGACCCTCACCGCAACCGCCCAAACGGAAAATCATCCAAATTCCTCCTGATCTTAACGCCATTCCATAATGACCCCTAGTTCTCTCTGAAATTGAAAAGCGCATTGACACCCTTTCACGAAAAGTGCAAGTGTTCAATCAATGTACATCGCAAAACCAATCCGTTGCAGTCGATTCGTAGTGTCTATCGTTTTCGGGGTCCTCATGGTTGGAGGGCGAGCGGAAGCCGACAGCTTTGGGAGCGGAGCAAATCAATTCTCCATTGATTTTGTTTCCGTTGGTAACGCTGGAAACCCAGATAATTCGCCGGTTTATTGGAGCAACATTGACGAGACAATCGCATTTGGCGGGGTGGCCTACGACTATCGCATTGCAACGTTTGAGGTTACCCAAGGTTCGGTTTTAGCGGCGATCGACAATGGACTGACCGGAGTGATTATTAACACGCTCCTCCCCTCGAATAGTATGCCTGCTACACATATGAGTTGGTATGAAGCGGCACAATTTACGAATTGGCTCAACACAAGCACGGGGCACCAAGCGGCCTACAACCTGACATGGAGCGGGGGAAACAATTACTCTTTCGCCCGGTGGTCGGTCGACCAGGCTTGGGCCGGAGATACTGGCCGGTTCCGACACAAGGACTCTTTCTACTTTCTACCGTCGTTCGACGAGTTTTACAAAGCTGCTTACCACAAGAACAATGGGGCCACGGCAGATTACTGGAGATACGCCACCAAGATGGATCTCTCAACGACTCCTGCGGCGCCACAGGGATTGACTTTTGTCGGGGATTCCGCTTACGACGCCTATTTCAGGGCGGTCCCAGCTAGTCCCAACTTGCCTCAACCAACGAATGTCGCCTCGTCCAGCGGTATCTTAGGAGAACCCCGCACAAGCAGTTACGGAACCTATGGTCAGGACGGAAATGTGCAGGAGCTTTTGGAGGGGTCCGTCGATCCTGCTCCAAATGACTTGGCGGGTGGACGTCTTGCATGGGGAGGTTCTTTCTTACAGCAAATCAACAGCCTTGGGGTAGTTCCAACGGACGGTATCGGGCAGACCTCCTTACAAACATACTCTGCTGGCACTCAGGGGTTGAGCCGGGTCGGTTTTCGTGTCGCGAGTGTCAGTAGCATCCCTGAACCCTCGGGAGTACTTGTGGTGTTGGTAGCAGTTGGAGCAGGTTTGCTTAGGTGGCGGGCGAGGCGTTCCCTTTGATCTTTGGCTCGTTGCCCTTTTCTTTCATTAAACCGGGGCGGCGTCTTCGCCGTCCCGGCCCTGAGGGAACCGCGAAGCGGACAAATTGTTTTTGCAGACCCAAGGGAAAGATACCAGTCAACCTAATACCTGTCCCTTCCGTGAGCGGACGCACCTTTTCGAGCCAGATAGAGAGTTAGTCTGAGACTTCGTTATTACTTACGTTGTGGGTTTGGTTTTGTCCATCTCCGGCGTAAGGAGCCCGGAGGGCGACTGGAGCCGGAGATG
>Ga0247836_1000510_pt1 | contig 71607 bp, 76 predicted proteins | sample LaCruzMarch2015__4_FD_187116 | JGI IMG/M metagenome (GOLD analysis project Ga0247836, IMG submission 187116) | Freshwater microbial communities from meromictic Lake La Cruz, Castile-La Mancha, Spain - LaCruzMarch2015_14m | ecosystem: Environmental > Aquatic > Freshwater > Lake | place: Spain... | reverse complement strand
TCCCGGCCGGAGGTGCGCTCATCACAGGCGGTCTCTGCCTGTGATGCAACCGGGAATCGATCTACCGTCAAGGGTTCAGCAGGGCTGATGTTCGCAATGAGCCGTCCCGCCCCCTGAACAGTTACGGAATTTAAAAGGAAATTGGACTCATCGTGTTATCGAGCGTTTTCAACAAAAACTTGGCTATCACGAGCGTGATTACATGTGGCATCATGCTGCAGTCTACTTGGGTGTAGACGGCAAGATATGCGAAGCAGATTTAGATGGTGTACGTTACGGAACAATTGATAGATATTCTACAGGCAACCACTTTATTAGGATAAGAAGGTCCCCCAATCTCACGGACAATCAGCGCTGGCAAATCGCCGTAAAATCTCTTGTAGAGCTCAACAAGAGATATTCAATTGAACATTTGTGGGAACTGCTCAGGCTTACTCAATACAGATTGGGACGCTCACCTACAACAAGAGTGAAGCCACCAAAATCAGCAAGGATCTGCTCAGAGCTCTACGAGGACGCGTTTTGCAAAGTAACCGCGCAGACTCTTTCTAATCCTGATGACGGGGAAATAACACCAGCTTGTCTAAGTCGAACCGATAGGCTTGAGGACGTTTCGACTAACTGGTTGCTCATTTCATAGAATCTGGCCGCTCAGGCAATGCCGAACAGTATTTAGGCGGATCCGCATAATACCTCCTTCACCTCCGTTTTGGCCTGCTAAAAGCGGGAGATAAGCAGCAGACACCTGTGAAAATGCTTGCGATGACAAGTGATCTCACGCAAGCCGGAGCCATTCCGAGTTTGATGGGCGGATCCGCCTATAACGCTTCCCTGTGTTACAAATGGTCAGCAGGTCTGCACAGGCCTAACTCCTAAATAGGCCGTTCCGTTATCCACTCACCCCTCGGTGCAAAACGCCGCCTATGTCTTTCGGACTTTCCAAGCAGATAGCCGAAACCCAGGGAGCAAGGTGATTCTGCCGGATATCCTCTCCTGTGCCTAGGTGCATAGCGGAACCGAGATGCATGCAGATCCAGCCAAAGAGGCGCGTTGTTCTCCTCCGGACTTCCCGATGGCGATCGGCCAGGAAGGTGCACAAGGCTCAATTTTGCCGCCCATGTTGTAAAGGTCGGTCGATGGGATCGCCAGGATTCCTGTCCTGGAAGCGGTTTCTGGCGCTAGGGGCAGTTGCGATTCTGTGCGTCTCTGGAACCGAGAAGCACGCACCCGGGCTGTCCTGGGCGATCAGAGCAGGTCGGCGGGGCTGCGCACTCCGCACGGCCCAAGGTTCAGTACGTGGGTGTAGATCATCGTGCTGACCACATCGCTGCGGCCGAGCAGCTCCTGGATTGTGCGGATGTTCGGTGCCACTTTCCAGCAGGTGGGTGGCGAACGAGTGTCGGAAGGTGTGGCAACGCACCGGCTTGGCGATTCCGGCTGTCCGAACGGCTCGGCGCACCTGGGTCGTTCCGATCCAGCGCGTGGGGTAGGGCCACCTTTCCCCAGCCATCCGCCAGGTCGGTGGCATGCATGTTCTTCACGGCTTCGAGCTGGCTTCGCAGCGGTGTGATCAGCCGTTCCGGCATCAGGGTGAGGCGATCTTTGGCCCGGTTCCGCTCCCCATGCCCGCCAGCTCCAACCCCTTGCATGGCCTCGCGCCCGAGCAGCAAGCCGGGATCCCCACCTGCCGGCGCCGCTGCTGGAGAGGCTGGCTTCGATCCGATCAGCTGATCGCCCCGAACTGGGGTGTTTGGCGCTACAGCCCCAGGCGGCTGAATCTGTCTGACTTCTCATAACAGATGTTTGCCTCGATGGTTCCCGATGACTTCCGAACAGGCGGCCCAGCTGATCGACGACACCCTGGATCTGGTCCATCAGCGGCTCCAGGAGCTCGACGCTGACCAGCAGCGCTGCGAGCACAAGGCCCTCGCTGATGAGTTCCGGGAGTGGCGCCAACCCAGCGGTGCCCACATCGACCTCATGCTCTGCCCTGGCTTCAGCAGGGGCTGAGCTCTTCTCAGGGCCGTGCCAGCGGTTCTGTCTTGCTGCGCTCCAGCCAGAGCCAGTACGCCCAGGAGAGGGCGGTGGAGGCGGCCAGGCCCACCAGGGTTGAGCCCAGCAGAATCCGGCTGGTGAATGACCAGCCCAGGTCCCAGATTCCCTCCTGGCGAATCACCTCCAGGCTGGGAAAGCCGCGCCCCGGGCCCAGCAGCCAGGTTCCGAGTTGGTAGTTGAACCAGTAGAGCGGCAGGTAGGTGATCGGGTTGCTGATCCAGGTGCCGGCTGCCGCCAGCAGGTGATTGCCCCGCAGCAGGCTGGCCAGGCCGATCCCCAGGATGGTCTGCAGCCCGAAGAAGGGGAAACAGCCACAGAAGATCCCCGCCGCCAGCCCCCGGGCCCGCTGGCCGTGGCTGCCCTCCTGCTTCCACAACCACACCACGGCCTCGCGCAACCGAGACTGCAGCGAGCGTGGCCCTGGAGGACGCTTGGGTTCTGACGACACCATTGCTGCGATCGCCACGGCGGTGGCGCCTGGCCAGGGAAGTGTCGCGATCGTACGCATCTCAGGCATGGCGGCGGAGTCGATCGGCCGCCGCCTGTTCCATGCCCCCGGCCGCCAGGTGTGGGAGAGCCACCGCGTGCTCTACGGCCATGTGCAGGATCCAGCCAGCGGTGAGCGGGTCGATGAGGCCCTGCTGCTGCTGATGCGGGCACCCCGCAGCTTCACCCGCGAAGACGTGGTTGAACTGCATTGCCATGGCGGCCTGATCGCCGTTGGGCGCGTGCTGGAACTGGTGCTCGCCGCCGGGGCCCGCCGGGCCGCTCCGGGGGAGTTCAGCCAGCGGGCCTTCCTCAACGGTCGCCTTGATCTCACCCGCGCCGAGGCGATCAGCGAGCTGATCACAGCCCGCAGCCGCCGCGCCGCCCAACTGGCGATGGCGGGTCTCGATGGCGGGCTGCAGCGACGCATCACAGCGCTGCGTGAGCGGTTGCTCGACCAGCTCGCCGAGCTGGAGGCCCGGGTTGATTTCGAGGAGGATCTGCCGCCGCTCGATGGCTCGGCGGTGGTGGCGGCCCTGCAGGCGGTGCAGGGGGAGCTGGAGCGGCTGGTGGCACAGGCCGGCCAGGGTCGCCTGGTGCGCGATGGACTGAAGGTGGCGATCGTTGGGCGCCCGAATGTGGGCAAGTCCAGCCTGCTCAATGCCCTCAGCCAGCAGGACCGCGCGATCGTCAACGATCAGCCCGGCACCACCCGCGACCTGGTGGAAAGTGAGCTGGTGTTCCACGGGGTGCCGCTCACCCTGCTCGACACCGCCGGCATCCGGCCCACCGATGACCCCGTGGAGCGGTTGGGCATCGAACGCAGCCGGGAGGCTCTGGCCGCCGCGGATCTTGTGCTGCTGCTGATCGATCTCGCCGATGGCTGGACGGCGGCGGATGCCGAGCTGCGTGACCAGATTCCCGAGGGGCTGCCCCTGGTGATTGCCGGCAACAAGGCGGATCTGGCAGGGGAACCAGCCAGCTGCCCGGCCGGGTCCCCTGCCAGCTGCGATGTCGCAATCAGCGCCCTGGCCGGCGCCGGCCTTGAGGCCCTCGTTGAGCTGATGCTCAGCCGCTGCGGTGCCGGCCTGGAGCCTGGCCTGGTGGTGGCACTGAACGCAAGGCAGCGGGAGCTGGCCGCCGCCGCCGCCGCCGCCCTCGGCCGCAGCCTGGAGGCCGCCGCCGCCCAGCTGCCCTTGGACTTCTGGACGATCGATCTGCGCGCCGCCGTAGGCAGCCTCGGCGAGATCACCGGCGAGACGGTGAGCGAAGCCGTGCTCGATCGGGTGTTCGCGCGGTTCTGCATCGGCAAATGAGACGGGGCTGAGCAGAATGGCCTCACGGCGTGGTGCTGTGCGGTGATCGATCCCAGGGCTCAGCTTCCGTTGGACCAGCGCCAGGCGATCGGCGCCGCCGGTCTGGCGGCCCTGCTCACGGTGGCCCGCTGCAACGGTGCGCCCACGGCCAAGGCCCTCGCCGCCATCCGCGGCGTGCGCGATCACCTTCTGCAGATCGACTGCGACCTTGAGGCGCTGCCGCCGATCAGCCCCGACCAGCTGGCCGAGCGGGTGCGTGGCGTCAATCCTGATCCGCAGTGGTGCGAGCGCATCCTGCGCGGCATGACCCTGGTGGCCCTGCTCGACGGTGCCCCCTCCCCGGCGCAGCAGCAGCAGCTGGAGCAGGCGGCGGGAGCCCTGGCCGTGGACCCGGCGCCGGTGCGCACCTTCGGCCAGGTGATGGAGCAGCGGCTGGCCATGGTGCGCCTCGACATCGCCCGGCGCGGCTTCATCGCGTCGGCGGCGCGGGCCACCCTGGAGCAGGAGGGGCTGCGCGGTGCCCTGGGGGTGGCGCGGGTGTTGCTGCGGCAGGAGGACACCGCCATGGCGGAGCGCTACCGCGCCCTGCGCCACTACCCCGCCGGCAGCTTCGGCCTGGCCTATGCCGCCTTCATCGACCGCAACGGCTTCGGGTTCCCCGGTGAGCTGGGCGGCCCGCCGCCGCCGGTGATGCACCACGACTGCTGCCACGTGCTGGGCGGTTACGGCACCACCGCCGCCGAGGAGGGGGCCGTGCTCGGCTTCCAGGCGGGCTTCGAGCGGGTGGATCCGTTCTATGTGCTGATGTTCGGGCTGGCGGAATTCGAGCTGGGCATCGGCACGACCCCGTTCATCCCCGGTGAGCGGGATGCGCTGGATGTGGAGCGCCTCTTCGCCGGCATGGCCCACGGCGCCCAGGTGTCGGTGGATCTGATCGCCGCCATCGACCCCTGGGACCACTTCGCCGACCCGCTGGAGCAGGTACGCCAGCGCTTCAACGTGCGGCCCCGCGGCCGGGAGCCCGAATGGCCGGCGCCGATCATGGATTGAACAGCGCCGTCTCCCCCGCCTGTCCTGGTGACACATCCGCCCCTGCTGCCCTTCAGCCCTGCCCTTGAGCAGCAGCTGCGCAGCTGGCTGGCCGAAGATATCGGCCGCGGTGATCTCACCGCGCCGGCCCTGACCGGCGCCCGGGGCCGTGCCCACTGGATCGCCAAAGCCGATGGAGTGTTCTGCGGTGGCGTGCTGGTGCAGCCCCTGTTCCGGCTGCTGGATGGGGCTGTGAAGGTGCAGGGTCTGGTGGGCGAAGGGGAGTGGGTGACGGCCGGCCAGCGGCTCCTGGAGCTGGAGGGGGCGGCCCCGGCCCTGGTGGCCGGGGAGCGCACCGCCCTGAATCTGGCCATGCGCCTCAGCGGCATCGCCACCGCCACCGCCCGGCTGGTGGCCGAGCTGGCGGGCAGCGGCGTGGCCCTGGCTGACACCCGCAAGACCACGCCCGGGCTGCGGCTGCTGGAGAAGTACGCCGTGCGCTGCGGCGGCGGCTTGAACCACCGCTTCGGCCTCGATGATGCGGCCATGCTCAAGGAGAACCACCTGGCCTGGAGTGGTGGGGTGGGTCCGGCGATCGCGGCGGTGCGGGCGGCGGCGCCCTGGCCGGCGCGGCTGATCGTGGAGGCGGAAACAGCCGCCGAAGCCGAAGCAGCCGTGCGTGCCGGCGCCGACGCCGTGCTGCTCGATGAATTCGCCCCGCCGGCCCTGCTGGCGTTGGTGCCGCAGCTGCGGGAGCTGGCGGCGCAGCAGGGGCGGGCGGTGGTGCTGGAAGCGTCGGGAGTGCGACCCGAACAGCTGCGGGCCTACGCCGCCACCGGCATCGATCTGATCTCCACCAGCGCGCCGGTCACCCGCAGCAGCTGGCTGGATCTGAGCATGCGCTACCTGCCGAGCGGCGGCTGAACGCTGCCACCATGCGGCGCGGCCACCACCCGTCTCTGCCACCACCTGGTCTTGCCATTGTGGATTTGTGGCGTTGGTTCCGGGCGTGTGGCGCGCCTGACCTGCTGGGAGCAAAGTGGCTACGGGTTTTCAACGCCGTCTGCCATGTCCTTATGCCGCTTCTCGAGCCGGAGCCTGCGGCTCACCTCGGTGGCCCTTGCCCTGCTCGCGGCCGCGCTGCCGGCAACGGCGGCCCGGGCCGATGCGGTGCTGCAGCGGGTGGCCACCACAGGTGAGCTGGTGGTGGGAAGCGAACCGCAGCTGCCCCCCCTCAGCTTTCTCGACAGCAAGGGCCAGCCCTCCGGCTATGGGGTGGTGGTGGTGCGCCGCATCCAGGCGGAGCTGAGCGCCGCCCTGGGGCGGCCGATCACCGTGCGGTTCGAGTCGGTGGGCGATCCCGCCGAGCTGGTGCGCCGGGTGAGCAAGGGGGAGCTGGCCCTCGCCTGCGGCGTGCCCTTCTCCTGGGCCCGCGATGTCCAGGTGGATTACACCCTGCCGATCGGGCTCTCCGGCATCCGCGTGCTGGCCCCGGCGGGCCGGATCGATGGCTCCCCCGCCTCGCTGCTGGGCCGCCGCATCGGCGCGGTGCCGGGCTCGCTCGGCGAGGCGGTACTGCAGGGCATCCAGCCCCAGGCCCGCGCCGTTCCCTTCCCCAGCCTGGGCGAGGCGGTGGTTGCCTTGCAGGCCGGCCAGCTCGATGGCGTGATGGGCGACACCAACCTGCTCACCGGCAAGGCCAACAGCCTCGGTGCTTCGGGCCTGGTGGTCACCCCGGAGCAGCCCTTCGAGCGTTACGCGGTGGGTTGCGTGGTGCCCGAAAACGATTCCGCTTTCCGCGACCTGGCCAACCTGGCCATTGCCCGGCTGCTGCAGGGCTATGTGGATGGCCAGCCTGAGGCAGTGGCCAGCATCGATCGCTGGGTGGGGCCCCAGGGGGTGCTGGGGGTGCCATCCGAGCGCATCCGCACCTATTTCGAGTCGGTGCTGCTGAATCATGAGGCGATCCGGCCCCAGGGCCCGGCCGCGGCTTCCGCGGCTCCTGCCTCGCGCTGATCACCCTTCCCAACGCCCTCCGCTTCTCCGTTCCTCAGGTTTCCTCTCCGATGGCTTTTCTTGCGCGCCCCAGGCTGTTCGGCTTTCTGTTGATCCTCTCGATCCTGCCGCTGATTCCGGCCGCCGAAGCCCTGGCCTCTGCTGCCGCCGCCACCGCTGGCCGTGATGGCCCTGAGGCGGAGAGCCTCAGCGTGGAGGAGCGCCTGCGTCGCATCGCCGGAGCAGTCCGTGAGCGGGAAGGCGGGCTGGACGAACGGCAGAAGCAGGAGCAAGGAGGCAACCAGGCTGCAGCAGCCGATGGCCAGCCCGACGACGTGCTGGCCTACGTGTTCGTGAACGGGCCGCGGGTGGGCTGGCGCAACGGCGGCTTCTACAACGGCGGCTTCCGCAATGGCGGCTTCTGGAACGGCGGCTTCCGCAACGGCGGCTTCGGCAATGGCGGCTTCCGCAACGGCGGCGGCTTCCGCAACTTCTGGTGAGCCGTTGAACCCCGTGGCCTTCGGTCCCCTGCGGCTGCTGGTGGTGCAGCCCACCCCGTTCTGCAACCTCGACTGCGACTACTGCTACCTGCCCAGCCGCGACGACCGCAGCCGGCTGCCGCTGGAGCTGCTGGAGCGCACGCTGGAGCGGGTGCTGGAGAGCCCCTACGCCACCGACGACTTCACCCTGCTCTGGCATGCCGGTGAGCCGCTCACCATGCCGATCGCCTTCTACGACGAGGCCACCGCACTGATTCGCTCCGTGCTGGCGCGCCGGGAGGGGCCGCCGCTGCAGATCGAGCAGTCGCTGCAGACCAACGCCATGACGATCGATGCCGCCTGGTGCGACTGCTTCGAGCGCAACGACATCCACGTGGGGGTGAGCCTGGATGGCCCCGCCTTCCTGCACGATGCCCACCGCCGCACCCGCACCGGCCTGCCCAGCCACGCCGCCAGCCTGCGGGGCATCGGCTGGCTGCAGCGCCGCGGCATCCCCTTCCAGGTGATCGCCGTGCTCACCGACGACGCCCTCGATCACGCCGACACCCTGTTCGACTTCTTCCATGGCCAGGGCATCGACAACCTGGCCTTCAACATGGAGGAAACCGAAGGGGAGAATCTCACCTCCACCCTCTCCCGCCCCCGCTCGGAGGCCCGCTACCAGGCCTTCCTGGAGCGCTTCTGGGAGCGGCTGCGGGCCGAGCCCGGTGCCCTGCGCCTGCGGGAGTTCGATGAGATCGCCGGCCTGGCCTGCGGCGATCAGCGCCTGGCCCGCACCGACATGAACCACCCGTTCGCGATCGTGAATGTGGATGCGCGCGGCAACTTCTCCACCTTCGACCCCGAGTTGCTATCCGTGGCCACCGCTGCCTATGGCGATTTCGCCTTCGGCAACGTGCTCACAGACAGCCTGGAATCCGTGGCCTACACGGCCAAGTTCCAGCAGGTGCACAGCGAGATCCGCGCCGGCGTGGAGCGCTGCCGGGCCGACTGCGACTACTTCGGCCTCTGCGGCGGCGGCGCCGGCAGCAACAAGTACTGGGAACGAGGCACCTTCGACTGCAGCGAGACCCAGGCCTGCCGCTACCGCATCAAGCTCAGTGCCGACGTGGTGATGGCGGGCCTGGAACGGGAACTGGAGCTCACCAGCTGAACCGAGCCTTCCATCCCTGATCCTTCAACCCTTGCTGGGCCAGAACTCCGGCTCCTCGAGCATGGGCCGCTCCAGCGGCAGCACGTGGAAGCGGCGGCGGATCTCCAGCAGGGGCTCGTTGGCGAGGGCCAGGTGGTCGAGCCGGCTGAAATCGCCGCTGCAGGCGGCGCCCCGGCGCCAGGCTTCCGCCAGCAGCTCCGGTGCGCCCGGCAGATCCAGGGCTCCCCGCTGGCCGTTGAGCCCGTTGTAGGGCTCGCCATCGCCGCCGTAGGGCACGAACTGGTTGTTGTCGCCATGCACGAACAGGCCCACCTCGTGGATGAGGAAGTTGGCAAGCGAGGCCATCCAGTTCGCCTCGTCGTCGCGCAGGGCCAGCTTGAAGGCGCCCAGGGCGATCTCGCCGGGACCCGTCGGTTCGTAGCCGGTGATCACGTGGTTCATGTCATGGCTGACGTAGTAGGCGGGGTTGGGCGTGTCCCGGCTTGGCAGGGGCAGGCCGTTGCGCGCGTAGAACTGTGCGAACGCCCAGCCGAGGCTGCCGTGGGGGCAATCGCGCAGCCCCTGCACCTGGGCGAAGAACCTGTCCTCGCTGCAGGGGTCCTGACCGGCCAGCCCCGCCTGGGGTGACGAGAGCTCCGGGATGAAGGTCGCGTAGCTGCGCACGAAGTCGGCCGTGGCCGCCGCCGCCGATCGATGCAGGAGATCCTGCACGAGGCGCAGCTCGGTGCCGTGGAAGCCAAGCGCGTCGCTGAAGGCTTCCAGCCGTTGCAACTGGACCCCACTGCGGGGGTGCCGGCAGAGTTCCAGCATGATCGCCAGCTGCAGAAAGCGGCGGCGGACTGCGCTTTCGCCCAGTCGTTGCGCCAGCTCCTCTGGCGGCACGGGCCTCAGGCCTTTCAGGTCGTTCGGCGCAAGCCCGAGCAGGTGCACCGCGAGGATGCGCAGCAGGCGCTCCTGTTCGTTGGTTGGGCCGGCTTCCACGGCCACCAGATGGCTCAGCCCGCCGACGAGGGTGCAGGCAAGTCCGGGCGGGAGTGGATCCACCATGAGGAATGGGCCGCGCTTTGCCATTCAAGCGCTGTCCGGCAGCGGTGGGCCGCGACGCGGTCCTGGTTGGAGAGGGATGATCGGGGGGAGTGACCACGCTGAAGCCACCCGCACTGCCCATGCTTCGCCTCTTCGAAGAGCTCCACACACACCTCGGCAGCGCCATGGAGCGGGCCTTTGAGGCGGCACGGCCAGCCGGTGCCCCCCTCGATCCCCAGCTGGAGGCAGCCAGCAAGCCGGAATTCGGCGATTTTCAGGCCAATGGCGCCCTGGCCCTGGCCAAGCCGCTGAAGCTGGCCCCGCGCCAGGTTGCCGCGGGGGTTGTGGCCCAGCTGGAGGCGGATCCTGCCTTCGCGGCCCTCTGCCTGCCGCCGGCGATCGCCGGACCGGGCTTCATCAACCTCACCCTGCGGCCGGAGGTGTTGGCGGCTGAGCTGCGCTCCCGCCTCGACGATTGCCGCCTTGGCGTGCCGAGCGTGGCGGCCAAGGCGCCGGTGGTGGTGGATTTCTCCAGCCCCAACATCGCCAAGGAGATGCATGTGGGACACCTTCGCTCCACGATCATCGGCGATTGCCTGGCCCGGGTGCTGGAGTTCCGCGGCCATTCCGTGCTGCGGCTCAACCACGTCGGCGACTGGGGCACCCAGTTCGGCATGCTGATCACCCACCTCAAGCAGATGGCACCCGAGGCGCTCACCACGGCCGATGCGGTCGATCTGGGTGATCTGGTCGCCTTTTACCGCCAGGCCAAGGCCCGCTTCGACGCCGACGAGTCCTTCCAGGCCACCGCGCGCGAGGAGGTGGTGAAGCTGCAGGGCGGCGATCCCGTGTCGCACCAGGCCTGGCGGTTGCTCTGTGAGCAGTCGCGGCGGGAGTTTCAGCAGCTCTACGACCGGCTCGACATCCGGCTGAGCGAGCGCGGCGAATCCTTCTACAACCCCTACCTGGAGGGAGTCGTTGCCGACCTCGACGCCGCCGGACTGCTGGTGACCGATGCGGGTGCCCGCTGTGTGTTCCTTGAGGGGGTCACCGGCAAGGATGGCCAGCCGCTGCCGCTGATCGTGCAGAAAGGCGACGGCGGTTTCATCTACGCCACCACCGATCTGGCGGCGCTCCGCTACCGCTTCGCCCCGCCCCCCAACGGCGATGGGGCCGGGCGGATCATTTACGTGACTGACGCCGGCCAGGCCAGCCACTTCGCCGCCGTGTTCCAGGTGGCCCGCCGCGCCGGCTGGATTCCGGCCGCTGGCCGGGTGGAGCATGTGCCCTTCGGTCTGGTGCAGGGGGAAGACGGCAAGAAGCTCAAGACCCGCTCCGGAGACACCGTGCGGCTCAAGGACCTGCTTGATGAAGCCGTCGAGCGTGCCGAGGCGGACCTGCGCCGCCGCCTGGCCGAGGAAGACCGTCAGGAATCCGAGGCCTTCATCACCCACGTGGCCACCACAGTCGGCATCGCCGCTGTGAAGTACGCCGACCTCAGCGCCAACCGCAACACCAACTACCAGTTCAGCTTCGATCGGATGCTGGCCCTGCAAGGCAACACGGCGCCCTACCTGCTCTATGCCCTGGTGCGGATCGGTGGCATCGCCCGCAGGGGAGGCGACCTGGGCGCGGCTGGCGCTGCGGGGTTCCCGGACCCCCTCGTGTTCAGCGAAGCGCAAGAATGGGCGTTGGCACGCCAACTGCTCCAGTTCGATGCCGTGATTGCCTCGGTGGAGGAGGAGTTGCTGCCGAACCGGCTCTGCACCTACCTGTTCGAGCTCAGCCAGGTGTTCAATCGCTTCTACGACCAGGTGCCGGTGCTGAAAGCCGAGGAGCCCGCCCGGGGCTCCCGCCTGGCCCTTTGCCGCCTCAGCGCCGACACCCTCAGGCTTGGCCTGACCCTGCTGGGAATCCCCACCCTGGAGCGGATGTGATGGGCTCGCCCGGCTAAGCCGTTCTGGCGAGGTAGTTCTCCTGGAGGATGTACATCCGTTTGACGTCGCGGTAGCGCCCTTCAATAAAAAACTCACCAATCAGGTGGCCTTCTTCGGCGAAGCCGCACTGCTGATACAAGTGCAGCGCCTTCTCATTTTCGACGGCCACGGACAAGTATATTTTGTGCAGATTCAAGATGGTGAAGGAGTAATCCAATACTTTGTTGATGCAGAAACGGGCAAAGCCTTTGCCCTGGTGCTGCGGCGCAATGATGATCTGGAATTCAGCCCTGCGGTGAATGTAATCAATTTCGATCAGCTCCACCAGCCCAATCAGCTCCTTTTCCTTGGTTTCCACAACAAAGCGACGTTCGGCATTGTCGTGGATGTGCCGGTTGTAAAGGTCTTCAAGCTCGTCGAATGATTCATAGGGTTCTTCGAACCAGTAGGACATCACGCTTCTGTTGTTCACCTGGTCGTGGATGAATCTCAGGTCGCCGCGCTCCAGTGCCCGCAGGGCCAGCTCTGTTTTCGCCACCGGATCGCCAGCTCAAACGCTGAACTGATTATGGTCCCGATGGCCTGGTCTCCAGCCGAAGAAATGGTGGCAGGCGCTGTCTCTGTTGAGGCTCTCAATATTGAGGCTCTCAATACTGTTGAACTGCAGAACGTGGGGCTGATCGGTAAGGCCCTCGTTCTCGATTGTCAGCAACCGTCTTGAGCCAGATCCTTTGGTGTTGATTGGAGATCCGGGCGGCGCCCCGGCGGGCGGGCCGGGAGGATGGGGCCCAACCGATCGGATACTGGCCCCGTGACCAGTCCCACCCCTGGCGAGCAGCCGTCCCTTCCCCCGTTCCCCCTGGCCCGCCCGGAGGTGGAAACCCTCACGGCCTACAGCGCGCCGCTGGAGGGGCGCCGCGGGCTGCTGCGCCTGGATTTCAACGAGAACACTGTGGGCCCCAGCCCGAAGGTGGTGGAGGCGATCCGGGCGATCCCGGCCGATCACTACGCCATCTACCCGGAGTACGACGGCCTGCGCGAGGCGGTGGTGGCCTCGCTTGGGGGAACGGGCCTGAGCCCCGCCCACATCGGCCTGTTCAACGGCGTTGATGAGGCCCTCCATGCCGTGTTCCATGCCTTCGCCGCCCCCTGCGACCGGCTGCTCACCACCAGCCCCACCTTCGGGTACTACACCCCCTGCGCCCGCATGCAGGGGATGGCGATCGAGGCGATCCCCTACCGGTTGCCTGACTTTGCTTTCCCTTTCGAAGAAATCCAGGCCGCGCTGCAGCCCGTCAACCCCCCGGGCGATCCACAGGCACCCCGGATCCTGCTGATCTGCAACCCCAACAACCCCACCGGCACCCGGCTGGCGCCCCAGCGGATTCTGGAGCTGGCGTCCGCGGCTCCCCGCACGTTGGTGGTGGTTGATGAGCTCTATGAGGCCTTCACGGGCGACAGCGTGCTCCCTCCCCTGCTGGCTGCGGCGGGCAATGCCGACGCCCTTGCGGCCCTCCCCAACCTGCTGGTGCTGCGCTCGCTGGCGAAGACCGCCGGTCTGGCCGGCCTGCGCTTCGGTTTCGCGATCGGCGCGCCCGAACTGGTCGAGCGGGTGAGCCGGGTCTGCGGTCCCTACGACGTCAACAGCTTCGCCGTCACCGCTGCCCATGCGGCGCTGGCCGACCAGGCCTACACCGACGCCTACGTGGCGCAAGTGCTGCGGGCCCGCGCCTGGCTGCTGGCGCAACTCCAGATGGCTGGTGTGCGCCACCACTGCGCCGGCGGCAACTACCTGCTGATCTGGCCGGAGCGGCCGGCGGCCTTGGTGGAGGCCGAACTGCGGGCAGCGGGCATCCTGGTGCGCTCGATGGCCGGCAAGCCGCTGATCGATGGCACCCTGCGGGTGAGCCTGGGCACCACGGAGCAGATGGAGCGGTTCTGGACCGCGTACCGGCGCATCGAAGCTCTGGGCTGACGCCCCCTGATCAGCGGCCGTTGCCGGCGGCCGGCTCGAGCACGGTGATCGGTTTGCCCTTCTCTCCCGCGTAGACCACCACGATCTCAGCCGGTTCCGTACCGTTGTTGGTGCCGTAGTGAGGTTGATTCACCATCTCGATCAGCCCCTCGCCTGCCTTGAGCTGCAACCGGGCGCCCGAGGCGCTGGTCACCAGCAACTGGCCCCGGATCAACATGCCGGCGTTGATCACCGGATGGCGGTGCATGGGCAGCCTCATTCCAGGCGGAATGGTGATGTGGAGCACGGTGATTTCCGGTTCGCCGCGGGGATAGGCGGGCAGGCGCGTGCCGTTCCAGGCCTCGCCGGATTTCACCAGCGTCCCCACCTTCACGGTGGCGGGTTCCCCATCGGCCAGGGCAGGCGGCAGCGCCACCAGCAGGCTGGCGCCGAGCAGCAGTGAGGCCACCCAGCCCTGGCGGGTGCGCCGTTTCAGTTGGCACGCTCCCTGTCTCTGCATGACCATCGCCATAGCCTGCCCCAATCTGATCGCGTCGCGGCCACTGTGGATTTCACCGCCGATCTGCCCGTCGTGCAAATCAGGCGGGCGGTGCTGCGCAGGGCCCTGATCTCCACGGCGATTCCGCCGCGGGTGGCGCTGGCGATGGCCAACGAGCCGCTGCTGCTTCGCTACACGATCGGCCTGTTCGGCTATGGCCTGATCGGCTGTGCGGTAACCGATGCCGAGAGTTGCCTCAGCCGCCTGGCCGGGCAGCCCTACGGATTGCTGGTGTGCTCCGACAGCCTCCAGGGCGGCGACGTGCTGGCCCTGACCTCCACAGCCAAGGAGCGTCACCCGCTCCTGAAGGTGATCGTGATCAGCTCGGCGCCCCACCCGGACCCGGCCCTGGTGCGGGCCGCCTGGATTGATGGGCTGGTGGCGGAGTCCGACATGACCTTCCACAGCGGTGCCCTGCAGGCTGCGGTGCTGGCGGCGCTCGGCGGCAGCCATTTCCGCAGTGCCTCGATGCGGGATCTGCCGGTGCCGGCCCCGATCAGCGAACTCAGTCCCCGGGACTACCAGATCCTGGAGGGCCTCGCCGACGGGCTCACCGATCGGGAGATCGCCGAGCGGCTGATGATCAGCCCGAGCACGGCCAAGTCGTACACGAAGCGGCTGCTGCAGAACATGGGCGCGCGCAACCGCCTGCAGGCGTTGGTGATGGCGCTGCGGCAGGGGCTGATCCGGCTGCGTTGATGCCTGCTGGCCCACCACCACACCCTCTGGTGCGCCGTCAACCACCCTCCGATGGGGGTGTTCCTGGCGGCTGGCTCCGGCGTAAGACGTTCTCAACGTTCTGCTCCTGACCGATGTCCGCCGTTGATCCGCTGACTGGACTTGGCTTCAACTACGCCGAGGCCCTGCAGAAGAACTTCCTCTTCTATGAGGCGCAGCGCTCCGGCAACCTCGATGAAGCCAGCAAGCGGATCGACTGGCGTGGCGACTCCGGCCTGCGGGACGGGGCCGATGGCGTTTATTTCGGCGGGAAAAGTGCCGCCAACCTGCAGGCCGGCCTGAAGCTCGACCTCACCGGCGGCTATCACGATGCGGGCGATCACGCCAAGTTCGGTCTGCCGCTGGCCTCCACCCTCGCCACCCTCTCCTGGGGTGGGATCGAGTTCGCCGATGGCTATGCCCTCTCCGGCCAGACCGACGAACTGCTCGCCGCGGTGCGTTGGGGGACCGACTACCTGCTGAAGGCCCAGGGCGTCGACGCCGCCGGCACGACGCAGTACTTCGTGGCGCAGGTGGGGGACGTGGAGGCTGATCACGCCCTCTGGAGCGCCCCCGAAAGCCAGACGATCGCCCGGCCGGCCCTGGCGGTCACGCCCAGCAAGCCCGGCTCCGATGTGTCGGCCGGCTCGGCCGCCGCCCTGGCCTCGGCTTCGGTGCTGTTCCGCCAGAACGGCCAGGCCGCCTACGCCGACGTGCTCCTGAATCGCGCCATTTCGCTCTACGACTTCGCCGATCGCTACCGGGGCCGCTACTCCGATTCGATTCCGGAGGTGCGCAACTACTACAACTCCTGGAGTGGCTTCAACGATGAGCTGGCCTATGGCGCCGCCTGGCTGTCACGGGCGGTCACGGCGGCGGGCGGCAACGGCACGGCCTACCGCGACAAGGCGCTGTCGATCTACACCAACAGCATCGGCGGCCTCTCGCGCGGCTGGACCGGCAATTGGGACGACGCCTCCTATGCCACGGCGGTGATCCTGGCGGAGGACACCGGCTCGGCCCGCGTGCAGCAGGACGTGGAGCTCTGGTTGAACAACTGGGTGAGCGGCGGCAATGGCGTGTCGATCAGTGCCGGCGGCCTGCGCCACATCAGCCAGTGGGGCTCCCTGCGCTATGCCGCCAACACGGCGTTCCTGGCCGATGTCTACGCAGACAACGTGCGCGATCCCGGCGGCGCCTACAGCTCCCTTTCCCAGGGGACGGTGGATTACATCCTCGGGGCCAATCCGCGCCAGTCGAGCTACGTGGTGGGCTTCGGCGCCAATGCCCCCAGGCAGCCCCACCACCGGGCGGCCTCCGGCGTGGGCTGGGACGGGTTCCGCAACGGCCTGCCCAACACCCACATCCTTTACGGCGCCCTGGTGGGTGGTCCCACCAGCGCCAACGACTTCGCCTACCAGGACCGCCGCGACGACTACGTCGCCAACGAGGTGGCGCTCGACTACAACGCTGGCCTGGCCGGCGCCTTCGCCCGCAGCGTGGAGCGGCGGGGCGGCCGGCCGCTCACCGATGCCCAGCTCGATGCGCTGCCGGGCATCACCAGCAGGCCGGGCAGCGGTGGAACCCCCGTGACGCCGCCAACGCCAACGCCCCCACCGACACCCACACCCACGCCCCAGCCCGGCACCCCCCTTCCCGCCACCCTCAACGGGATCCCGATCACCAGCAGCCCGAACCTGGCGGTGGTGGTGGGCGGCTCGATCTGGACCGGCGGCATGACGGTGCAGCTCACGCTCAGCAACACCGGCACGACGCCCTTGAACGGCTGGAGCTTCAGCTTCGAAAGCCCGCACCGTCCCAGCGGCACGCCCTGGGGTGTGCGGATCACCAGCACGGCGCTGGCGGGCGGCCTGTTCCGCCACACCGTGAGCGGTGATGCCTGGGCCAGCGCGATTCAGCCTGGCGCCAGCGTCAATGTGGGCTTCAACGCCAGCCAGGGGCAATCGCTGGGAAATGGCGGTGCACTCACCGCAGCGGGTCTGTTCGGCGCGGCCGGACGGCTTGGCTTCAGCAACCCCAATCCCAGCTTCAAGACCGGCACTGCCGCCGGCGATCTGCTCAGCAGCACCACCGGGGCTGATGTGCTCACCGGCCTCGGTGGCGCGGACACGTTCCGCCTCTCCACCCTGCGTGATTCGTTGTTGGGCGCGCCCGACCAGATCACCGACCTGGCGATCGGCAGCGACCGACTCGATGGGCCGCTGGCCGTGTCAGCCGCCAACCTGCGCGAGCTGGGCCGAGCGGCCGACCTGAGCGCCCAAGCGCTGGCGGCGGTGCTGACCCCCATCAGCTTCGTGGCCAACGGCGCCGCCAGCTTCAGCCTCGGCGCCACCGGCGGCACCCGCACCTTCCTGGCGCTCAATGATGGGGTGGCCGGCTTCCAGGCCGCCGGCGATGCCCTCATCGAGATCACCGGCTTCAGCGGCTCGCTCACCGCCTTGGCGATCGTGTGAGCCGGTCGATCCAGGCCAGCGCAGGGTCATGGGTCGTCGCGTGCCCTGCCCTTTCAGCCCTTGACGGCGATCAGCACCGTGTGTTCCTCAGGAAACTGATCACGCTCCAGCAGGATGCATCTGCATCCGCAGGCGTTCATGGCTTCGAGGTAGTCGTGATCGTTCAGGGAGCTGTGATAGAGGCTTTCGTTCTGCATCCGGCCCATCACCACCCCATCGGTGCCACCAACGGTGATCAGAATCACCCCTTGGCTGGTCAGGGTCTGGCAAAGCTTCTGAATCACGCTTCTTTGCTTCCCATGGGGCACATGGATGAGGCTGTCCCAGGCCGTGATGATGTCGAAGTGTGTGGGTGGCTCCCATTCGCATACATCAGCCCAGAGGAATCCAGCATTGGGATGGTTGATCTTGGCGATGCGCAACATCTCCTCTGACACATCAAGGCCCGTAACGTCAAACCCACCATTCACCAGAGCAGTCACGATTCGTCCGCCAGTCCCGCAGCCCACATCCAGTGCCCTTTGCCTCTCGGTGCAGAGGCCAATGGCCCGTTCCAGATACCCAAGCCCTCTGCTCGAGTTCTGCAGCTCGGCATGCCACCAGGCGGCGATCGTGTTGTAGGCGGCGCCGATTTCAGCTGGCTTCATCGGCTGCCAACACACCATCCAGCCCACGGAGAGCTGTCTGGAGACAGCAGCAGATTCAGGAGGTGGGGCCCGTTCGACGCCCCCAACGGGTGCCGGCCAGATCCAACCGCAGGGAACCAGTTCGGCATGGTTCAGTTCGCTTGGCTACCCAAGAACGTTATGGCCATTGCCTCAGCATAGGCCGGTGCATTCAGCTGCAGCAGAACCCGCCAAGTTCCTTCAGCCAGCCAAACTGCCCAGATCCCAGTGTTGCCGGCAAGGATGACTTGTTTTCTGGTGAGTTGCTGCTCGAAGAGCCTAGTTGTGTTTTCTCACCAGTCCATTCAAGCGATCAAGGGCCGGGCCAGGAGTTTGACCACGGCATGCATGATTCATTGTTGTTCAGGTCCCCGAGAGTTTGAGTTTCGACGAACGCCGCACGATCTCCATCCAGGAGATCACCCCGATCGGATCAGGATCGCCCAGCAGGCTCCGTTGGCTGGTCTCGGCAACCTCCATACCCTTGAGGCGAATGCGTTGCGCTTCACGGCAATGCCGAGGGTCGCCTCCAGCGATGTCCTGGCAGCAGGGCGCAGCCAGCCAGGGCCAGGACTCCACAGCCAACCAGCACAACCAGCACCGGTCCGGCTGCGAGCGCCCCTCCTGACCCGAAGCGAAGCAGGGAGAGGCTGCCCGCCAGGCCGGAGCCACCGAGCACCAGCCCCGCTCCCAGCCCAGCCCAGGCTGGCGGAAGGGTGGAGAGGGCCAGGGCCGTCAGCGCCGTGAGCAGGAGGCCATGGAGGATTCCCAGCAGGGGGAGCAGCGGTTGGAGCAGGACGGAGGGGATCACCAGGGCCAGGGCCAGGCTGATCCCCAGTGCCGGGACGGTGCCAAGAAGAGCAGCGCGAGAGCCCCAGCGATTCACCAGCTTCCCGGCCCAGGGAGCAGCCAGGGCGGAGCTCAGCAACACCACCGGCGTCAGACCGGGGAGGCTGGCAACCGCCTGCACCCTCGGCAGCAGATCCAGCAGCACTTGGTCAAGCCCACCGATCGCCAGGGCCAGGGCCAGCAGCAGGGCACAACGCCCCAGCGGCGGGGCCGAGGCGCTCCCCTGCGCTGACCAGGAGATGGAGGGCCCTGGGGCTGGTGCTGACCGCAGCACGGCGAGCCCCAGAGCCAGGGTCAGGGCTCCCAGCAGCAGGGCGACGGTGGGTCCAGCCTGCAGCGCGCCCTGGGCCAGGCCGCCGGCAAAGGCGCCGATCACCCCCTGGGTGAGCACCAGCAGCGCCGCCACCGCCGGAAGGTGGCGCAACGAAACAGCTTCGTTGAGCAGGGCGAGACCCGGACTTGAGGTCGCCTGTACCGCCGTCATCCAGACCAGCATCAGCACCGGCAGCAGCAGGCTGCCCATCGCCGCGTCCCCCTGCACGGTGCCCGCGATCGTGAGGAACACCGATGCGGCCACCAGCACCGAGACGGTGACTGGCAACAGACGTCCCCGGGCCCTGGAGGCCCACCGGTCCGAAAAAGCGCCGCTGATCGGTTCGATCAACAGGCCCAGAAAACCCGGCAGCAGCGCAAAAGGAACCAGCAGGCCGGCGAACCCGTGGCGGCTCAGAAGCACGGGCTGATAGGCGCGGTAGATGATCCAGCCCAGCTGAAGGGAGCTCTGCAGGGCCACCACTCCCCAGGCAAGCCGCCAGTGAATCCCCGGGGACTGCGGCTCGATCGGAACCGATGGCGAGAAAGACATCGGCAACAGGAGGCGACCAGCCAAGGGTGCCCGTCCAGCTTCATGGCTGCTGGGCCTCCGTGTCTACCTGCCGTCGTTTCGAGCGGCACGGGAGCAGGTGTTTCCCTGAATGCGCCGCCAAGCACGATCCACCAAACCCAAACCACCGAGCAGAAGCATTCATTCCTGATTCGATCTAGCCAGAGCGTCCCAATAGGCTTCTCTGAACCAGGCAATCCGTTGCTCCTCAATCCCGAGGATGGGCTCCTTCATCATTGAACCAGCGGCATCCTGCATCGCCTCGCAGATCAGGTAATCTTCATTGGTGATTCGCCTCAAGAAAACGCCTACAAAGAAGGGCAGCCACAGTTCAATGTATCGCTGAAAGAGGAGGTTGAACCATGAAGTTCCAGGCCTCTTGAATGGTGCTTGATAGTACCAAGTCTTTGCTATGGTCCGATTCCAAGCTGCTGGACTGAGCTGGGTAATCGAGACGTACCAGGTGTGGAGTACCTGATAATGAAAGACGAGAAAACTTGGGAAAATATTGAGAGCTCGATACGCTCCAGGTTGGTAGCTGTTGGCCTGGCAGTCTTGTGCCATGGCTGAAAAGTCACCTGATTGCCCATCGAAAAAAAAACCGCTGTGTGGACCGAATCTCGGGCAATGGGCTTTCTCGGGGTCGAGGCATCCATGTCTTCCTAGGCTGGTAGGATGAACTGCAAAAGCATGATAATCGTCAACGGTTATATCGTAAAGGAGTTTCCAGTTTGCTTTGACGTCACTCATGATCAAGTCAGGCCGAATCCCTTCTCGACACATCGCCTGCAGAATTGGCCAGGCTTCGCCGAGAAACTCCTCAAGACTCTGGTCCTCGTGGGTGGCCAAAGGATCCGCTGCGGTGCACCTGGATGAAGAAGCTTCACCCGAAGCAGCGTCTTGTTCCTTCGTGGCCTGAGGAGGGAAGCGTCCAAAGATGAGCATTCCGCAGGTGGCGATCTCAACGCTCCTCAGCCGTACGCCCAGCTCCCTTGGGCATAGGCCAAACAGTTTCTTGCACTGGGGGATGCCCACCGCTTCCCCTTCCTGGTTGTAGACCCAGTGGTGGAAGGCGCAGCGGATCAGGCCCGATCCTTTCTCTGCCGTGCGAATCGGGTAGAAGCGATGGCGGCAGACATTCTCGAATCCCTTGATCGTGCTCCCGAAGCGTTGAACAAACACCGATCCGCCGCCCAGGCTGCACCGGATCCAGTCGTTGTCGTTGGGGATGTCGGTCGTCAGCCCCAGCAGCGTCCAGACCTGGCCCAGGGCGGCTTGCTCACTGGCAAAGGCGTCTGGGTCCCGCATTGAGCGGGCCCAATCGGAGCATTGTTGCTGACCCATGGGGGAGGCACTGCTGGCCATTGAACCTGAAGGCCACCACGATCACGAGTATGACCGAATTCATGGCGAATCCTGATGGCCTCAGATCCGCTTGAATACGATCAGGCCCGAAAAATAGAAGGCTGCCTTGTTGATGCTGCAGCGTTGAGGGCGAAAGCCTACCCGTTCGGCCGCCGCCACGATGCCCTCTTTCCGCAAGGTGAATGCATGGGGGGCTTTGCTGGGACCTGCGAAGACAACGCCGATGCCCTTCAACTCGGTGAGTAAGGGGGGTTGCAGGGCGCAAAGCTCACGATCAGCTTTCGTTTGGCATCGGAGCAGATGTTTAGGAGAATAGGCCCAAGATCCTGATTCAGGAAATCAAATAGCCGGGCAGGAGCTTTCTTTACCGATTCGACTGGACCAGCGCCTCCCAATAGGCTTCTCTGAACCAGGCAATCCGTTGCTCCTCACGCCCGAGTATGGGGGACTCATTGATTGAATCTGCTGGGACCTGCATGGCCTCGCAGATAACATGGTCTTCATGGGTGATCCTCCTTAAGAAAACTCCAACAAAGAATGGCAGCCAGAGATTGATGAATTGCTCAACCTGAAGTCTGAACCATGAGGCTTGAAGCCTCTTGAATGGTGCTTGGAAAAACCAGCTACGAACCGTGGTCGAATGATGATCGATAGGGACGCACTGTGTTATCGTTACATACCATGCGTGAAGGGCTAGATTGTGGTTCACAAGAAAGTTTGGAAAGATGTTTAGGACTCGGTAGTCTTTCGGCTGATAGTTTCCAGTCTGGCATTCTGCCGCCATGAGCGATAAGTCGCCTTGCTTCCCGTCGTAGAAGAATGCACTGTGCGGATTGAATCTGGGATAATAGGCTTCATCGGGATCGAGCCATCCTTCCTTGCCAAAGCTGGTGGGGTGGACGGCAAACGCGTGATACTCCTCCAGCGTGATCTCAACAAGGAGTTTCCAATTTGCCTTCACTTCGCTGGAGCTGTATCCAGGCCGAATCCCTTCTCGACACATCGCCTGCAAAATTGGCCAGGCTTCGCCGAGAAACTCCTCAAGACTCTGGTCCTCGTGGGTGGCCAAAGGATCCGCTGCGGTGCACCTGGATGAAGAAGCTTCACCCGAAGCAGCGTCTTGTTCCTTCGTGGCCTGAGGAGGGAAGCGTCCAAAGATGAGCATTCCGCAGGTGGCGATCTCAACGCTCCTCAGCCGTACGCCCAGCTCCCTTGGGCATAGGCCAAACAGTTTCTTGCACTGGGGGATGCCCACCGCTTCCCCTTCCTGGTTGTAGACCCAGTGGTGGAAGGCGCAGCGGATCAGGCCCGATCCTTTCTCTGCCGTGCGAATCGGGTAGAAGCGATGGCGGCAGACATTCTCGAATCCCTTGATCGTGCTCCCGAAGCGTTGAACAAACACCGATCCGCCGCCCAGGCTGCACCGGATCCAGTCGTTGTCGTTGGGGATGTCGGTCGTCAGCCCCAGCAGCGTCCAGACCTGGCCCAGGGCGGCTTGCTCACTGGCAAAGGCGTCTGGGTCCCGCATTGAGCGGGCCCAATCGGAGCATTGTTGCTGACCCATGGGGGAGGCACTGCTGGCCATTTTCTTTTAAGCCCAGGGAATCAGGAGTCTGTCCGAAATCTTGGTGAATCCTGCTGGCCTCAGATCCGCTCAAATTCGATCAGGCGGGAAAAATAGAACGGCGCTTTGTTGAGGCTGCGGCGTTGAGGGCGAAAGCCGGCACGCTCGGCCGCTGCCACGATGCCCTCCTCGCGCAAGGTGTAGGCGCGCGTGGCCTTGCTGGGGCCTGGAAAAAAATCGCCGAGGCGCTTCAAGGCGGCGAGCAGGGGGGTGTAGGGCGCGAAGCTCACGATCAATTTCTGTGTGGCCAGGGAAGCCAGGTGGCCCACCATCTGCTCGGCCGGTTCCTGGGGGTAATGGATGAACACATCCAGGCAGATCACGGTGTCGTAGCTGCCGCCCAGGCTCTCCAGATCCGAGGTGCTGACCTGAAGCCTGTTCACCTCAATCCCTGCCGCTTCGGCGCGCCGGCGAGCTTCCATCACCATCGCTTCGGAGAGATCGCTGGCCTGGATGGAGCCGGCACCCAGCGCCGCAAGCGGCAGGCTGAGGCTTCCAACGCCGCAGCCGGCATCGCAGAAGCTGCGGGTCGCCAGATCTCCCTCTTCCTGCAGCCAGGCCAGCACCTGATCAACCGTTTTCTGGTGGCCGAGCCGGATGTTCCGCTGCACCTTGTTGACGTCGTCGCTCTCGCTGTAGATCCGGTTCCAACGCTCGAAGCCCGTGCTGTTGAAGTAGGCCTGAACCTCCGCTTTCTCGTCCGCCTTGGCGCTGGCCTTGGTGCAGGGTTCGGCTGGGGTGCTGGACATGGTCGCGTTTGTTCCTGGGAGCCGAACCCGGCGAATCCTAAGGACAGCTCAGCTGGTGGTCCGTGCCCAGCCCAGGGTCCGCCCGGAACCGGGGCTCCAGCGCAGGGTTTCATTCAGGGGCAGCCCCACCAGCATCTCCTCCACCGGGCGGTCGTCACCCAGCACCCGGCGGGGCAGCACCGTGGCAGCCGCGATCGCCCGACCCGGTTCGCCGCTCCAGCCGGCCAGCCGCACCACCCCCTCCAGCAGCGGCAGGGTGGCCCCGGCCAGGGTGCCGTCCTCCAGGCGGCAGCTGCCGTCCTCAACCAGCAGGAGCCGCTCGTCCCAGCGGTGGCGACCGTCCGCCAGTCCATAGGGGCCGAGCGCATCGCTGACCAGCACCACCTGCTCCGGGGCCAGCCGCTGCAGCAGCACCGCCATGGTCGGGGCCACATGGACGCCATCGGCGATCAGTCCGAGGGCCACGTCGCCCCGCAGGACCGCCGCCGCCACCGGCCCAGGGGCCCGGCGGTGCATGTCCGGCATGGCATTGAAGGCATGGGTCACCATGCTGACCCCCGCGGCGAAGGCGGCATTGGCTTCGGACTCATTGGCTTCGCTGTGGCCCAGGCTCACCACGATTCCACGCTGAAGCAGGGCATCGATCAACGCCGGGGCCCCCTCCAGTTCCGGTGCCAGGGTCACCAGGTCGATGGCGTCCTCGAAGCCCTCGATGCGCTCGGCCAGGGCGACGCCGCTGGGGACGCAGAGATGCTGCTCCGGATGGGCACCGCGACGGGCACGGGCCAGGAACGGCCCCTCCAGGTGGGCCCCCAGCAGCTGGCAACGGCCGGGGCGGTGCTGGGCGCGGGCCTCGCTGAGCACCGCCAGGGCCTGGCGCAGTGGCTCCACCGCGCAGGTCACCAGGGTGGGGCAGATCGCCTCGACACCATCGCGCCAGAGCAGCTCCAGCAGCTCCAGCAGGCGCGGCAGATCGCCAGGTACGAGCTCCGGGAAGGCCAGCCCCAGCCCACCGTTGATCTGCAGGTCCAGGCCGGCCGGGCTCAGCCAGTCGCCCTGCCAGTCGTCGCCGGCGGCACGGCTGCCGCTCGCCAGGAGCTGGACAGAGGCGATCTGGCCCTGGGGGTCGACCCCGATTCGCCAGCGCCGGCCCCGTTTGTGGGCGCAGGGGCCGGACTGGGGGAGCCGAACATTGCTGAGCCAGCGCATGACGGTGGGCACCGGGGCGCCGCGAGCGGGAGAATGCCATTCTCGCCGCCGGTGTCCCGTGCTCGCTCTCGATGGTTGATCTGCCCTTGCCCGCCGCCGACCCACCGGGTCCCGCCCGGGTGGCGGTGGTGATGGGCAGCGATTCGGATCTGCCCACCCTGGCGCCGGCGGTGAGCGTGCTGGAGGGGTTTGGCCTGGCCGTGGAGGTGCGGGTGCTCTCGGCCCACCGCACGCCCCTGGAGATGGTGGCGTTCGCCAGCGGGGCCGCCGAGCGTGGCCTCAGGGTGATCATCGCCGGCGCCGGCGGGGCGGCCCACCTGCCCGGCATGGTGGCGGCCCTGACGCCGCTGCCCGTGATCGGGGTGCCGGTGCAGAGCCGCGCCCTCTCGGGGCTGGATTCGCTGCTCTCGATCGTGCAGATGCCGGCGGGGATTCCCGTCGCCACCGTGGCGATCGGCAATGGCCTCAACGCTGGTCTGCTGGCGGCGCAGATCCTGGCCACAGCGGATGCTGCCCTGACCCAGCGGCTGGTTGAACACCGAGCTGAGCTGCACCGCCAGGTGCGAAGCAAGGACGCGCGGCTTGGAACGCTGGGGGTCGACGCCTACGGCCAGGACATGCAGCGGCAAGACGGCTGATGACCCCAAGCGCGCCCCTGCCTGCCCTGTCGTTGTTGCCGGTGCGCCTTGGCCTGGCCCTGCCGCTGCTGGTGCTCAACCTGTTTGTGCTGCGCCAGCTGCTCGTTCCCCTGGCGCCCTTCCCGGCCCTGTTCCTGACCGCCGCCCTGATCGCCTTCCTGCTCGACATCCCGACCCGCTGGCTGACCGGCCATGGCGTGCCGCGACGGCTGGCTTTCCTGCTGGTGATAGGCGCCGGCCTGGGGCTGCTGGTGCTGGTGGCCCTCTGGCTGCTGCCGCGGCTGGTGCAGCAGCTGAGCGACCTGCTGCATGCCTTGCCGGGCTGGCTAGTGCAGGGGGAACTTCTGGTGAACCAGGCCCAGGACTGGGCCACGGCCCGTGGTTTGCCCGCCGATTTCGGTGATCTGAGCAGCGAGCTGCTCAGCCGCTCCACCAAGCTGGCCAGCCAGCTCAGCCAGCAGCTGCTCAGTCTGCTCGGGGCCACGCTCAACCTCACGATCAACAGCGTGATCGTGGTGGTGCTGGCGGTGTTCCTGCTGGCCGGCGGTGAATCGATCAGCCGCGGCCTGGGTCGTTGGTTGCCGTCGAGCTGGAGGGACCTGGTGCTGAGCACGGGCTACCGAACCTTCCGTGGGTACTTCGCCGGCCAGGTGGTGCTGGCCCTGATTCTCAGCGGCGCCCAGATCCTGGTGTTCACAGTTCTGGGGATTCCCTACGGCGTGCTGTTCGCCGTGGCGATCGGCTTCACCACCCTGATTCCCTACGCCAGCGCCCTGACGATCATCCTGGTGAGTGCCCTGCTGGCCCTGGAGAATCCCCGCACCGGCCTGGAGGTGCTGGCGGTGGCGATCACGGTCGGCCAGGTGGTGGATCAGGTGATCCAGCCGCGGTTAATGGGTCAGATCGTCGGGCTGCAGCCGGCCTGGCTGCTGGTCAGCCTGCCGATCGGCGCCCGGGTGGGCAGCCTGCTGGGCATGGGCGATCTGCTCGGCCTGCTGCTGGCGGTGCCGGTGGCGAGCTGCCTCAAGACCTTCCTCGATGAACTGGCCCGGCGGCTGGGGCTGCCGGAACCGCAGCCGCAGATGCAGGCCCCGCTTGCCCCGGCTGAGCCGGCTCAGGCGAACCCGTAGCTGCTGCTGCCCCATTTCGCATTGGCCGTCTACCGGAGCAGGGCGGGCATCAGGGCGAAGAGCGCAAGAAGGGCGAGGTAGACGGTCCCGGACACGGGATCCCGCTCACTGATCACCCGGGCGAAGGTGCGTCCCTGCAGGCCCACGGCCACCAGCAACTCGAAGCCCACCAGCAGGGCCAGAGCCGTGGCCCCCACCGGCAGGCGCGTCGCCAGCCGCGGTGGCAGCCTGAAGCGACGCACCACAAACCGGGCCGCCAGCACCACCACTGTCGCCATCAAGGGCACCTCCAGCAGTTCGGCGCTGCGAACCCCCAGCTGTGGGACCACCAGCAACACCCGCACGGTGCCCAGCAGGAAACCGGCGCCGAAGACGAGGCCGACATAGGTGATGGCGGCGAGGAGAACAGGCCGCAGCGGCCCGCGGGTGTTATTGGCCATCGGTGAACCGCTGCAGCCCATCACGATCAGGGATGCGGAAGGGAACACAGCGGAGGGACGCTTGAATCGCTTCCGGCGGCATAGTCTGATCTAGCCCTGCACCCCAGGCTGTCCTGGGTGGTTTCCAGATCATTCTCGTCTGGGGGAGAGTCTGCGCTCGAGTGGTTCGAGGCGGTCAGTTCTGCAGATCATCAGCGCTGAACGCCGGCAGAGGGGCCTTGCGGGGCTGTTCCCGGTCAACCACCCGCCTGCCTGGGCCTGAACCCCTCTGTGGTGAGGGTGGCCAGGCAGGCGGCCACCTGATCCCCCTGCAGCTCGATCACCCCGCCCTTGAAGCTGCCGCCGGTGCCGGCAATCCCCTTGAGCTGTTTCAAGAGGGCCTTCCCTTCGGCGTCGGGGATCTCCAGACCGGTGATCGCCGTCACCAGCTTTCCGCCCTTGCCCGCCTTGGTGCGTTGCACCCGCACCCGCTGCTGGGCGCGGGGCGTGGGCACCGCGGCTGGGCCCGTGGGCCGCTCGAGGCTGTTCGCCCCGCTGAATTCCTGCCAGCCTCCCTTGCCCATCCCCTTCGATACCGTGGCGCCTCCATCACAGCGCAGGACGGCTGGATCGATCAGCCCTCCTTCCTAGGCTGTTGCCATCGCGCCCAGCTTTCGGTGACCAGCACTCTCTCCTCAGCCCAGCCCGATCCCGCCACCCTGGCGGTGTCGGCCCGGCCCAATGCCCAGGGCCGCTTCGGGCGCTTCGGTGGCCAGTACGTGCCGGAAACCCTGATGCCCGCGCTGGCCGAGCTGGAGACCGCCGCCGCCGAGGCCTGGGCTGATCCCGCCTTCACCAGCCGGCTGGATCACCTGCTGCGCACCTATGTGGGCCGGCCCACTCCGTTGTATGAGGCGGAGCGGCTCAGCGAGCACTACCGCCGCCCAGAGGGCGGCCCCAGGATCTGGCTGAAGCGGGAAGACCTGAATCACACCGGCGCCCACAAGATCAACAACGCCCTCGGCCAGGCATTGCTGGCCCTGCGCATGGGCAAGCAGCGGATCATCGCCGAGACCGGCGCCGGTCAGCACGGCGTCGCCACCGCCACGGTCTGCGCCCGCTTCGGCCTGGAGTGCGTGATCTACATGGGCGCCGAGGACATGCGCCGCCAGGCCCTCAACGTGTTCCGCATGCGGCTGCTGGGGGCCAGGGTGCAGCCGGTCACCGCCGGCACCGCCACCCTCAAGGACGCCACCAGCGAGGCGATCCGCGACTGGGTGACCAACGTGGAGAGCACCCACTACATCCTCGGATCGGTGGCTGGCCCCCACCCCTATCCGATGCTGGTGCGTGATTTTCACGCCGTGATCGGCATCGAGGCCAAGCGCCAGTGCGCCGAGGCCTTCGGCCGCCTGCCCGACGTGCTGCTCGCCTGCGTGGGCGGCGGCTCCAACGCCATGGGCCTCTTCCACCCGTTCGTGGGCGACAGCTCTGTGCGGTTGATCGGCGTGGAAGCCGCCGGCGAAGGGGTGGCCTCCGGCCGCCACGCCGCCACGATCACCGAGGGTCGCATCGGCGTGCTGCACGGGGCGATGAGCCTGCTGCTCCAGGACGCCGAGGGTCAGGTGCAGGAAGCCCATTCGATCAGCGCCGGCCTTGATTACCCCGGCGTTGGCCCAGAGCACAGCTACCTCAAGGAGCTGGGTCGCGCTGAATATGCCGCCGTCACCGACGACGAGGCGCTCACCGCGCTGCGGCTGGTGTCCGAGCTGGAAGGGATCATCCCTGCTCTGGAGACGGCCCACGCCTTCGCCTGGCTGGAGCAGCTCTGCCCCACCCTTTCGCCGGGCACCGAAGTGGTGGTGAACCTCTCCGGCCGCGGCGACAAGGATGTGAACACCGTGGCCGATCGGCTCGGTGATGCGATCGCGGGCTGAGGGCTTCGCCCGGGCAGGGGTTCAGCTGCTGCAGCCGGGCCGTGAGGCGAACAGGTTCAGGCCCAGCTTTTCGGAGAGAAAGCGGGCGGTGAGCTGACCCCGCACGCTGTTGCCCCTCTCATCGAGGGGCGGCGAGAACGTGGCCAGTCCACCCTTGCCGGGAGCCACCGTGATCATGCCGCCGGCCACACCGCTCTTGCCCGGCAGCCCGATCGCGTAGAGCCAGTCGCCGGAGCTTTCATAGAGACCTGCGGTCACCATCACCGCCAGCACGTGCTGGCAGTGGATCGCCTCGATCACCTGCTCGCCGCTGAGCGGGTTGCGGCCGCCGTTCGCCATCGTGGCGGCCATCACGGCCAGATCCCTGCTGGTCACGGCCAGGGAGCACTGGCGGGTGTAGAGATCGGTGGCAAGCTCCGGATCGAAGTAGATCCGCTCATGGCTGCCCAGCAGGCTGGCGATGCCGGAATTGCGGTGGTTGTTGGCGGCTTCGGAGGCATAGACCCCGCCATCGAGCTGCAGCTCCCGGCCGGCAAAGCGGGAGAAGCCCTCGACGATGAACGCCCATTTCTCCTCAGCCGTTTCCCCCGGCGCCAGGCTGGTGGCGGCGATCGCCCCGGCATTCACCATCGGATTGCTGAGCCCCTCCGCCGAGCGCTCCGCCGCCAGCACCGAGTTGAACGGCAGGCCGGTGCTGTTCACACCCAGCTTCAGGCGGGCTTCCTGTTCGCCGATCGCCTGGCAGACCAGGGCGAACATGAACGGTTTGGAAATGCTCTGGATGCTGAACGGCTGCTCCGCGTCGCCCACCGCGAACAGGCCGCCGGCGGTGTCGGCCACGGCGATGCCGAAGCTGGCGGGGCTGGCGCTGGATAGGGCGGGGATGTAATCGGCGACGCGGCCCTCACGGCTCGCTCCGAAGCGCTGATGGGCTTCCCGGATCAGCTCCTGCACGATCGCGGTGTCCGGCAGATGGCCGGTGGACACCCAGGTGGATCCCTGGTTCAGGTTCGGGTTCCCCACAGCCTCAGCCCTGCCCTTCCCAGGGGAAGCGGGGCAGCCGCTGCAAGGCCTCGCGTTGGCTGTCATTCCAGACGTCGACGATGCTGTCGAGTTCCGGAGCGCCACGCTCCAGCTTGAGTTGCTGGGAGATGGCCAGGCTGTCGCGCGGGTAGAGCGCCAGCTCGAACGGAGGGCCGACGGTGAGGTTGGAGCGTCGCGTGATCACCTGCGACATCAGGCAGAGCCGGGCAGCATCATCGAGCGACAGGCGGTGATGGCCGATGCCATCAAGGGGTGGCTTGCCGTATTTGCTCTCACCGATCTGCAGGAAGGGTGTTTCCGGGGTGGCCATGATCGCGTTGCCCTGGGGATAGATCTGGAACAGGCCGTGGGGCTGGCCGGCAATCTGGCCGCCCAGGATGAAGGAGGCCTCGCCACTGGCGCCCACCTGCCGCAGGGCCGAATGGGTTGCACTCTGAACCGCCACGCTGAGCCTGCCGATGTAGTCGGCGGCTTCGAACAGGTAGCGGGCGGTCAGCAGGTCGGCGGGGGGCGAGGTCTCGCCATCACTCGGTGTGCCCGGCCGCGCATCCAGATCGGACCGGGGGTGGAAGGTCCCTTCCCGCCGGGCCCGGTTGAGATCGCGGTTGATCCAGTTCAGGATCGCCTGGGTGGTGGCCAGGTTGCCGGCCGCCAGCAGCATGAACAGGCGATCGGCACTGGGCTGGAAGACATGCAGTTTGCGGTAGCTGGAGATGTAATCCACCCCGGCATTGGTCCTGGAGTCGGAGGCCATCACAAGCCCGTCCTCCAGGAGGAAACCCACGCAATAGGTCAACGGTCGAGCCTCAGCTCAGCAGCCTTTGCAGGCTAGTGGCCACCGATTGCACCGCCGCACGGGCCGTGGCGTAGGCCATTCGCATCGGCCCCACCAGCGCCACCTGGCCGCGGCTGCCATTGCCGGTTCGGTAGGTGGCCTGGACCACCGAGCAGGCCCGCAGGGCGGGGTGGGGGTGCTCGGCACCGATCCACACCCCGTTGCCGTGGGCTGCGTTCTCGGTTGCTCCCGCCGGGGCGGTGGCCCAGGCGGACTCCTGGTCCTTGCGTCGCAACAGCCGTTGCGGCTCCTCCTCCACCAGCTGGATCAGGGGACGGAGGATGGCCGTCTGGCTGAATTCCGGCTGGGCCAGCAGGCCACCCCAGCCCAGCGCCACGGCCCCTTCCAGGCTGGCATGGCCAGCCTGACGGTGGCTGCTCAGGGCCTGGCGAACCACACGGCCGCTGGATTCGAGCTGGGAGGGCAGCTCCTCCCAATGAAGGGTGCCGTTCAGGCTGTTTCTGAGCTGTTGCACCACCCAGCACTCCAGGGGAGTGAGCTCGGCTTCGGCCCCCGGTGGCAGCCGCACGTTCAGGCTGCTGGCGGTTCCGTCGGCCTCGACCAGAAAAATCAGCAGACGGCCATGGCTGGGGACCAGGCGAACGGCCTGGAGCGTCGATTCCTGCCGTTGGGGGCGGGTGATCAGGCTGAGCAGTCCGGTCAGGTCGGCGAGGCGGCGGGCCAGATGCAGGAGCAGATCATCCAGGGCAGCCCACTGCAGGCTCATGGCCAGCAGCTCCTTTTCCAGTTGCAGGGCGCCAGCCCCGGGGGCTGGCAGCAGATCATCCACAAACAGCCGGTAGCCCTGCTGGCTGGGAATGCGACCTGCCGACGGATGGGGCTGAACCAGCAAGCCCTTCTGCTCCAGAACGCCCATCGCGGTGCGCACGGTGGCCGGGCTGGCGGGGAATCCGAATCGCTTCACCAGGGTCTGGCTGCCAACTGGCTCAACCGTGTCGACGTAGTGCTGAACAGTCGCCCGTAACACCTGCTGATCCCGCCGAGTCAGAATTGCCAAAAACTTAAGCAGCGTATGATTCCCTGTGGAACGACCTTAAGCCATTCGGCGGGGCTTGGCTGCGTCTGCGCTGTTTCCGATCAATCGTTGTTCCCACTTTTCGAATTCCACTCGGCCCATGGTTGCTTTCAACGATGAGACCTCAGAGCGGAGCTCAGCCGTCAAGGTGGATGTCAGTGAGGTTGCACCGATTTCCCCCCAGACCTGAGCCAACTTCCCTGCCGGCGAAGAATCCGTCGGTGCCGGATTCGTTGCGCTTGGCTGGTTATGCCTTGATTCTGCTGCTTGGCATTAAACTGTCCCCCGGTTTTTCCTGGGGCTCGTTCACTGTTCCCGTCGGAAGAATTGGCCTGGCAACATCGCTCACGGAAGCGGCTCCATTCCTGTTGCTCGGCCTTGGCATGATTTTTGCCGGAGGCAATCTGTCCAGGCGCCGAGTGGAGGTGGAAGTGCTGGTGGCCCTGCAGCGCCTGCTGTTGCCGCTGGTGATCGGTTACGCCCTGCTGGTTCCCCTGGTCGTCACCGATGCCTTTCGTGCCTATCAGGGGGCCGATCAAGAGGGGGCCGTGCAGTTGCAGCAGGCCCGTCAGTTCCGCAAGCAGGTTGTCGATGCGGTGGAGCCCACCACCTCGCCCCTTGAACTGGCCAGGGCCCTGCAGAAGTTCCCCCAGATCCGCTCCACCATCAATCCTTCTCAGCCTCTTGAAACCATCAAGAAGTCTCTATTTGATTCCCTCGATCAGGCCGTTGCCTCCGTGGAGAACCGGCAGGGGAATCAATTGAGTGGTGCCCGGGCTGGTCTCCTGCAACGCACGATCGATCGTCACAGCCCTGCTCGCCTTGATCACGGCCACCTTCCTTCAATTACTCCGGCAACAGAACCTTCGCCTGATTCGCTATCAGCCGATGGCGATCAAGCCCTATTTTCGGGCGAATCTGTTTGAGCCGCTGCGTGCCGTCGTGCCGCGCCGCCGAGACCCGGCCAGCCTGGTGCCTCAGGCCCGCCCTCCTTCTGGCAGAAGCTCTGGGGCGGCAGTGCCTCCCGGCCCCCTCGCCCACCGAAGCCAGCCAAGCCACCGAAACGCCCCAGGGGCTGAGCCGTCTCCCCGACCGTTCGCCCCAATGGCGGGGCAAGTTCAGTAGCGGGGCACAGAAGGATCCACCTCCACGCTCCAGGCCTCGATGCCGCCCTGCAGGTTCCAGACCCGCTCAAAGCCCTGGGTCTCTATCAGCCAGCAGGCGAACTGCCAGCTGCGGATGCCCGCATGGCAAAACACCACCACCTCCCTCTGCCGATCCAGAACAGCCTCGATCCGCTCCACCCATTCGGCGGAGCGACTCAGGGGCAGATGAACCACGGGCTGGTCCAGGCGGGCCAGTTCCAGCTCCGCCGCTTCCCGCACATCCACCAGTTGCAACGGCTCCCCCTGGCCGAGCCGGGCCTGCAGATCGGTGGCGGTGATCGTGCCGGGGGGCAGAGGGGGTTGGCTGGTCATCGCGGCAGGGATCCTGGAGAGGAGGCGGTATGAATAAAGATGATGGAGTGATTCCTGGGTTCGAAGCATGAAGGTGCGCCCCTTCCTGGTGCTGGTGCTCGCCTCGGCCCTGCTCCTGCTCACCCTGGGCCTGGGTGGCTGGTGGCTGGTGGTGCAGAACAGTCCGCTCCGCCTTCAGCATCGCAGCCTGGCGCTGCCCGAGGCGGCGCGGTTCGTTCCCCGCAGCGCCCCGCTCAGCCTGCATCTGCTGGTCAACCCCGACCAGCTGGCGGCCTATGCCAGGGCCGTTTCAGCACCTGGCAAGCGACGCCAGGCGGTGGCCGCTGCCGAGCGGCTGCGCGATGGGGCCTTCGCTACGGCGGGCCTGGATTACGCCACGGAACTGGCCGACTGGCTGGGCGATCAAGCCAGCCTGGCCGTGGTGGCTCCCCAGGGGTCGGCCGGCCCCACGGGTTGGTTGCTGGCTTTGCGCAGCAGGGATGCCGCGGGAGCGCGCCGCTTCCTGCAGAACTTCTGGCAGACCCGCAGCCTTGCCGGCGCGGAACTTCAGATCAGCAGCTACCGCGGCATGGGCCTGATCAGTGGCCGTGCTGCCCTGGCTGACCACCGCTCCACGCCCCTGGCCACGGCCTTGATCAACGATCGGTTGGTGCTGATTGCTTCTGGCCGTGGGGTGCTTGAGCAGGCTCTCGACGTCTCCCAGATCGATGAGCTCAATCAGGCCGCGAACCCTCGCCTCCCCAACGATCTCACACGGCTTGGCTCTGGGGTGGCTTTGCTCACGGCCCGTCCCGAGGCCTTTGTGGAATGGCTCGGGATGCCAGCGGAGCTGGCAGCGGATCCAACGGTCCTGGGCCTGGTCGCCGGCCTTTCCCCCACAGGGCGATCCCTGCAGCTGGAGGTGGATCTCGACCTGCGCGAGCCCCTGCCGAGCCTGGTCATGGCCGCCGCCCCCCCCCTGCTGGCGGAATTGCGCAGTCCGGCCTCCTCTCTTCTGGTGGTCCAGAACCCCGCTGCGCTCCTCGGTGAGCCCCCCTTGGATGCTCCCGAGGCCTGGCAGCGCCTGCTGGGCCCGCTGTTGCGTCAGGCCCTTACCGGGCTGGCTGGCCCCTTGCCCGCCCTGGTGAGTGCCAACGCTCCAGGACCGCTGCTCTGGGCGCAGCAGCCTGAAGGCTGGTTGCTGGGCACCTCCGGGGAGGAGCCCAGCTCCAGCCAGATCGAGCCGTTTCTGGGCACGGATGGCCTGATCGCCGCGCCGCTCAGCCGTGCCGGCGTGCCGCTTCAGGTCTGGACGCGGCTTGAGGCCCGTGCCACCAAGCGCGACGGTGACCAGCTCTCGGCCAGGGTGGCCGGCACCCGCGCCGAGCAGAACGGCGTCGCCTGGTGGGGAGAAGGTCTCGCCGTTCTCGATGCGCAACTGCAGGGTCGCCAGCCGCCCCAGCACCTGCTCGGCCAGCTGGCAGCGCTGGGGGCTCCCAGTGCTGCCCTGCAGGGGGCCGCGGCTGAGGAGCCTGCCAGGTTGCTGCTGTCCCGCTGGCAGCCCTGGCGCCTGCTCACGGGGCTGGCCGGCAGCCCGCTCAAGGCCGGTGTTCAGGGTTTTGCCTTCAGCCTGGAGCCGGAGCTGGCTGCAGGGGGTGATCCTGCCCTGCGGCTGCATGGTCGCCTGGAGTTGGGTTGAGCCGATGGCCACCGTTGAGCTGTTGCTGTTGCGCCATGGGATCGCCCAGGAGAGGGACTGGGCTGCAGCCCATGGAAGGCCTGAGCGGGAACGGGTCCTGACGGCGAAGGGACGGGAGCGCACAGCCGCGGTGGTGGAGCGGCTCATTGAGCTGCCTCTCTGCTGCGACTGGATTCTCTCCAGCCCCCTGCCGCGGGCCCTCCAGACCGCAGAGATCGCCCTGGCCGCTGGTCTGGCGCCGCGGCTGGGCCTGGCCCCCGAACTGGAGCCCGAGGCGGATCCCCTGGCTCTGCTGGCCTGCTGGCTGGGACCTGAGGCTCCTGAACCGGGCTGGAGCAGGCTTTGCCTGGTGGGCCATGAGCCCGACCTGAGCCTGCTGGCGAGCCGCCTGCTCGGTGCTCCGGAGGGGGCCCTTCGGCTCAAGAAGGCCGGGGTGGCGGTGCTTGAGCTGACTGTTGCTGGCGGCACGACAGCAACAGCCTTGACGGGGGCTTGTCTGACCCATCTGCTCACACCGCTCAGCCTGTCAGCGCCGCTACGGCGCCCCTGATGGCACGGGACCTAAGTTCCAGATCACTCTGGGGCGCAGCGCATGGTGGTTGAAGCAACGCAGGCCGCCGTGACCGGAACCCCGCCGGCCCCCACGTTCCGGCCAGGCCTGGAGGGGGTTCCGGCCACCCAGTCGGCCATCTGTGACATCGATGGCCGGAAGGGACGGCTCACCTACCGGGGCTATGGCGTCGATGCCCTTGCGGCCAACAGCAGTTTCCTGGAAACCGCCTACCTGCTGATCTGGGGGGAGCTGCCCAGCCAGGAGCAGCTGCGGGCCTTCGAGAACGATGTCCAGATGCATCGGCGGGTCAGCTTCCGCATCCGCGACATGATGAAGTGCTTTCCGGCCGATGGCCACCCGATGGACGCGCTTCAGTCGAGTGCGGCCTCGCTCGGCCTGTTCTATTCGCGGCGGGCCCTCGATGATCCCGAGTACATCGTCGATGCGGTGATGCGGCTGATCGCCAAGATCCCCACGATGGTGGCGGCCTTCCAGTTGATCCGCAAAGGCCAGGACCCGATTCAGCCCCGGGACGATCTGCCCTACTCGGCCAATTTCCTCTACATGCTCACCGAGCGGGTCCCCGATCCGCTGGCCGCCAGGATTCTTGATGCCTGCCTGATCCTGCACGCCGAGCACAGCCTCAACGCCAGCACCTTCAGCGCCCGGGTCACCGCCAGCACCCTCACCGATCCCTACGCCGTGGTGGCTTCGGCGGTGGGCACCCTGGCAGGCCCCCTGCACGGTGGCGCCAACGAAGACGTGCTGGCCATGCTCGAGCAGATCGGCAGCGAGGATCAGGTGGAGCCCTATCTGGATCGGGCCATTGCTGAAAAGCAGAAGATCATGGGCTTCGGGCACCGGGAATACAAGGTCAAGGACCCCCGAGCCGTGATCCTCCAGGATCTGGCCGAGCAGCTCTTCGATCGCTTCGGTCACGATTCGATGTACGACCTGGCCCGCCGCCTCGAAGAGGCGGCCGCCGTGCGGCTCGGGCCGAAGGGCATCTACCCCAACGTCGATTTTTATTCCGGTCTTGTGTACCGCAAGCTCGGCATCCCCCGGGATCTGTTCACGCCGATCTTTGCGATCGCTCGAGTGGCCGGCTGGCTGGCCCACTGGAAGGAGCAGCTCGGCGCCAACCGGATTTACAGGCCCACCCAGATCTACACCGGCAGCCCCGGCCGGGACTGGGTGCCTGTGGAGGCCCGAAAAGCCGCCTCCCGGGCTTAACTTGCTGGCACCGGATCCGTTCGGGAGCTGACCCAGTGGTGATGATGACGGCGCCAGAGTCCATGACAGCCCTGAAAGCCCCCCTGGCGGCTATCAGTACGGGCCTTGACCTGCAGAGCAGCTTCACGGCAACCCTTGAGGGCTATGGCTTGACCCCGGCCACGGCGCACCTGCTCTGGCTGCCTTTGCCCATGCTGCTGGTGCTGGTCGCCGCAGTGGTCGGGGTGCTGGTCAACGTCTGGCTTGAGCGCAAGATCTCCGCCGCCGTGCAGCAGCGGATCGGCCCGGAATACGCCGGCGCCCTCGGCGTGCTGCAGCCCCTGGCCGACGGCCTCAAACTGCTCTTCAAGGAAGACATCATCCCGGCCCGCGCCGATGGCCTCCTGTTCACGCTCGGCCCTGTGCTGGTGCTGATCCCGGTGATCCTCTCCTGGCTGGTGGTTCCGTTCGGACAGAACCTGCTGATCAGTGATGTGGGGATCGGTGTGTTCCTGTGGATCGCCCTGAGCAGCATCCAGCCGATCGGCCTGCTGATGAGCGGCTACGCCAGCAACAACAAATATTCGTTGCTGGGCGGCCTGCGGGCGGCCGCCCAGTCGATCAGCTACGAGATCCCGCTGGCCCTGGCAGTTCTGGCGGTGGTGATGATGAGCAACTCGCTCAGCACCATCGACATCGTCAACCAGCAGAATGGCGCCGGAATCCTCAGCTGGAACATCTGGCGACAGCCCGTCGGTTTTCTGATCTTCTGGATCTGCGCCCTGGCCGAGTGTGAACGCCTCCCCTTCGATCTCCCCGAGGCGGAGGAGGAACTGGTCGCTGGCTATCAAACCGAATATGCCGGCATGAAGTTCGCCCTCTTCTATCTGGGCAGCTACATCAACCTGGTGCTCTCGGCCCTGCTGGTGGCTGTGCTCTACCTGGGTGGCTGGGGCTTCCCGATCCCGGTCGAGTGGCTGGCCGGGGCGATCGGCCAGTCCGTGGATGCCCCGCTCGTTCAGGTGATCACCGGTTCCCTCGGCATCATCATGACGGTGCTGAAGGCCTATCTGCTCGTGTTCATCGCGATTCTGCTGCGCTGGACCCTCCCGAGGGTCCGCATCGATCAGCTTCTGGATCTCGGCTGGAAGTTTCTTCTGCCGATCGCCCTGGTCAATCTCCTGGCCACGGCAGGCCTCAAGCTGGCCTTCCCTGCCTTTTTCGGCGGCTGAAGCCAGATCCGGCCATGATGAGCCTGCGCCTTGCTTCCCTTCGTCCATCCGGTCCCTCCACCAAGCACGCTCATGTTCGGGTTCCTACAGAAGGTCGGTGAATACACCAAGGATGCGGTGAGTGCAGCCTCCTACATCACCCAAGGCCTCTCAGTCACCTTCGACCATCTGAGTCGTCGGCCGATCACGGTGCAGTACCCCTACGAGAAGCTGATCCCCTCCGAGCGCTATCGGGGCAGGATCCACTTTGAATTTGACAAGTGCATTGCCTGTGAGGTGTGCGTGCGAGTCTGCCCGATCAATCTCCCCGTGGTGGATTGGACGATGAACAAGCAGACCAAGAAGAAGGAACTCAGCAACTACTCGATCGATTTCGGGGTTTGTATTTTCTGTGGCAATTGTGTGGAGTACTGTCCCACCAACTGCCTCTCCATGACCGAGGAGTACGAACTGGCCGCTTTTGATCGCCACAGCCTCAATTTTGACAACGTCGCCCTCGGCCGTCTGCCAACCAGTGTCACCAGCGATCCCGCCGTTGTGCCGCTGCGCGAGCTGGCCTATCTTCCCCAGGGTGTCCTAGACCCCCACGATGTGCCCTCCTCGCAACCCAGGGCAGGCAAGCGTCCCGAGCAGGTGCTCGCCGAGCTGAAGGCCAAAGCAACCGGAGAATCAGGCTCATGACGATCGCCTCCTCCACCCAGTGGATCTGCTTTCTCGCCCTCTCGGCGGCTGTTGTGCTCGGCTCGCTCGGGGTCGTGCTTCTGCCCAACATCGTCTATTCAGCCTTTCTGCTCGGCGGTGTTTTTCTGTCGGTGGCCGGTCTCTACCTGATGCTCAACGCCAGCTTTGTGGCGGCCGCCCAGGTGCTGGTCTACGTCGGTGCCGTGAATGTGCTGATCCTGTTCGCGATCATGCTCGTCAACAAAAAGGAAACCCTGGCGGAGATCCCCGGCCTGCCCTTGCGCCGGTTGCTCTCCGGGGGCGTCTGCGCTGGATTGTTCCTCCTGCTGTTGCGTGTCGACATCACCACCCCATGGGCTGTCCCTGGCCCTAGTCCTGGCGGTGATGATGCCACCGTAAGAATTGGTATGCACCTGTTCTCCGACTATCTCCTGCCATTTGAGCTGGCCTCGGTGCTCCTGTTGATGGCCATGATCGGAGCGATTGTGCTGGCTCGCCGGGATGTTTACACCGTTGATGTGATCACCGGCGACTCCGTTGATCAGGCCCTGATCGAAAAAATCAGAACACCGCTTCTGGTTGAAACGCCTTCCGATCGCAGCCCTGCCCTCGAGACAACACGATGAACTTCTCCATTCCGGTCGATGTCCCCCTGCAGGCTTATCTCATTCTGGCGGCCATTCTGTTCTGCACAGGAGTCTGGGGGCTGATCAACAGCCGCAATGCGGTTCGCGTGTTGATGAGCATCGAGTTGATGCTCAATGCCGTGAACATCAACTTGATGGCGTTCTCCAGCTACATTGACGGCCAATTGATTCGTGGCCAGGTGTTTGCCATCTTCGTGATCACCGTGGCTGCCGCTGAGGCGGCTGTGGGTCTGGCCATTCTGCTCTCGCTCTACCGGAATCGCGAAACCGTTGATATGGAGCGCTTCAATCTGCTGCGTTGGTGAGTTTCATGCCATTCCATGCAGCTTGAACGGATCTGGCTGATCGTTCGTTCCAACAGCCAGGCTGCCCACCGCCAGGTGCGTCGCTGCAGGGACGATCTCGAAAGGCAGGGTGTTCAGGTCACCGTGGCCACCAGCGGCCTCAGGGCCAACCCCTTCCCTGGCCTGCTCGCCACTGAATCCAAGCTCCCCGATCTCACGGTCGTTCTGGGTGGTGATGGCACTGTTCTGGGTGCAGCGAGGCACCTGGCTCCACTCGATGTGCCGATTCTCAGCTTCAATGTCGGCGGCCATCTCGGCTTTCTGACCCAGGAGCGCAAGCTGCTGGTTCTATCCGACGCGTCCGACGACAATCTCTGGCAACGGCTGCGGGATGACCGCTTTGCCCTTGAGCGCCGCATGATGCTGGAGGCGGCCATCGACCACGGCAATGGGGTGGTGGATCCGGATGATTCCATCCATTGCGCCCTCAACGATTTCTATTTCCGCCCCTGTCTGGAGGAGGTGTCGCCCACCTGCCTGCTGGAACTTGAGATCGATGCCGAGGTGGTCGATCAGTTTCGCGGCGATGGCCTGATCATCGCCACGCCGACCGGCTCCACCGGCTATTCGATGGCGGCGGGCGGACCGATTCTCCACCCAGGCATCGAAGCGATCGTTGTCAACCCGATCTGCCCGATGAGCCTCTCCAGCCGGCCCGTGGTGATCCCTCCCCGCTCCGTTCTGGCGGTATGGCCCCTTGGGGAGACCAGCCGCCGGGTCAAGCTCTGGAAGGATGGTGCCCATGCCACCGTGCTGGAGCCTGGCGATCGCTGCGTGGTGCGTCGCTCCGACCATGGCGCCCTGATGGTGGTGTTGGAGCAGAGCCCCTCCTACTACCGCACCCTCAGTCACAAGTTGCATTGGGCCGGAGACCTCACGGCCGCCGAGCCCTCCCACAACTGAACTTGAGCAGTGCCGATGGCCCTTGAAATTGAGCGACGCTTTCTGGTGAGGGGAGATGGGTGGATGGCCCACAGCTGCTGGCAGCGACGTTTCCGGCAGGGCTATCTGGTGTCTTCAGCGGCGGGATTCACCGTGCGGGTGCGCCTCAGCTGCGACAGCGAGGCCTGGATCACCCTCAAGGCCCCCGCTGCTGGGATTGCCCGCCATGAGTTCGAGTATCCGATTCCAGCTGACGATGCGGAACGGTTGCTCGCCCTGGCTCCCCATCAGCTGATCAAGCGGCGCCACGGCCTGGATCTGGCAGGGGGGGACTGGGTGCTGGATGTGTTTGAGGCGGAGAACGAGCCGCTGGTGCTCGCCGAGGTGGAGCTGGCGGAGGCTGACCAGCCCCTTGTGGTGCCGCCCTGGTGCGGTCCTGAGCTCACTGGTCTGGGCGCCTGGAGCAACGCCGCTCTGGCCCTTCGGCCCTACAGCAGCTGGACAGAAGCGGAGCGGCAGGTGCTGTCTTGATGCTGTTTGGGTTGCAGGCGAGGTTCAGTCATGCAACCAAGGCTCTCGCTTAGTTCGTTGGGAGATGACAGCAGTTGAAGCCATCGCGGCAGATCTTGCCATTATCCATCGCCCAGTTGAGCAGGGCCACCCTGTTTTTTGCGCCCGTCTTGCTGAAAATGTTGCTGACGTGGTTGTCGACCGTGCGCTTGCTGATCATCAGTCGAGAAGCGATGTCCTGGTTGGTCAGCCCAGTGGCCACCAGTTCGATGATCTCCAGTTCGCGCCCGGAAAGGCTTGTTTGGAACGGGTCAGGACCATCTGAAACGGACATCAATGGCCTCCACCGAACCTCTTGCCGCCACTCTAGGCAGGGGAGGGAGTCCACCACCTTCCCCTAATGCAGGGATTGTGCGCCTCACCGCTTGCTCCATGATGGTGGGCTGCTGATTGGCTCGATCTTGCTGCTGCAACAGGCTCTCAACCGTGGTCAGTTCGCCATCACTGCCGAGGTGATGCCCCCGCGGGGAGGGGACCCAAGCCGCACCCTGGCGGTGGCTGCCACTTTGAAGGGTCTGGTCCACGCCATCAATGTCACCGATGGCAGCAGGGCCGTGATGCGCATGAGCAGCCTGGCCCTCTGCCGGCTCCTGCTGGACATCGGCCTCGAGCCCGTGCTTCAGCTTGCCTGCCGCGATCGCAACCGGATTGCCCTGCAAGCGGACCTGCTCGGAGCCCATGCCCTGGGAATTCCCAACCTGCTCTGTCTGACCGGCGACCCCGTGCGGGCCGGTGACCAGCCCGAGGCCCGGCCCGTCAACGAGCTGGAGTCGGTGCGGCTGCTGCAGCTTGTGACGCACTTCAATGCGGGAAACGACCCGGTCCAGGGGACCCTGCCGGACGGTCCGACGTCCCTGTTCATCGGTGCGGCGGCTGATCCCCAGTCCGCCAGCTGGAGCGGGCTCCAGGCGCGGGTGCGCCGCAAGCATGCCGCTGGCGCCCGCTTCATCCAGACCCAGATGGTGATGAACACCAACGCCCTCAGGCGCTTCTGTGAGGAGATCGCACAGCCGTTGGACCTGCCGGTTCTGGCCGGCGTTTTTTTGCTGAAGTCGGCGCGAAACGCGGCCTTTGTGAATCGGGTGGTGCCGGGCGCGATGATTCCCCAGGCCTTGATTGATCGGCTCGCAGTGGCGACAGATCCGGCCGAGGAAGGAATCAGGATTGCGGCAGAGCAGGTTGAGGCCTATGCCGGGATCGCCCAGGGTGTTCACCTGATGGCGGTCAAGGCAGAGGAGCGGATCCCCCGGATTCTCAGGCTGGCAGGGCTTGGTCCGCTTCTGCCTGGCACTGGCTAGCGATCAGCCCCCGCCCTGACTCAGGCTGAAATCGGAGCCCAACAGCTGGGCCAACGCCTTTTGATGGGGGGAGGGTTGGGCGACATCCTGGCGACGCACATCGGTGATCAACCAGTCAAGGGCTGCTTCCTGCAGGTCGAAATGGTCGCCGTTGCGATCCACGCAGTAGCGGCCGAACACCAGCTTCTCGACCAGCCGCACTCCGGCGCCGATGCGTGAATACTCAAAGATGATGGAGTTGTCGATCGTGGCTCCCTCGCAGATGTGGCAACTCGGACCGATCATTGCTGGCCCGATGATCGTGACTCCTGACTCGATCTTGCTCATTCCCCCTACATAGACCGGCCCACGGATGTCGATGTTCTCCCAATCGGCAGCCACATTCAAGCCGGCATACACCCCTGGACGCACCTGCCGTCCGGGGATCTGCACCTGGCGCACATCTCCAAGGAGCACACTGCGAATGGCCTGCCAGTAATCGGGTACTTTGCCGATGTCCACCCACTCAAAATCCATGGGGAGGGCATAGAACGGAGCTCCAGCAGCGGCCAGCCTCGGGAAGAGATCCGCTCCGATGTCGAAGGGAACACCCTCTGGGATGTGATCGAGAACTTCCGGCTCGAAGATGTAGATCCCCGTGTTGATCATGTCACTGGCGGCATCCTCGACCGATGGCTTCTCCTGAAACGTGATCACCCTGGAGTCATCGTCGGTGACGACAACGCCATAGCTGCTGACCTGTTCCTTTGGAACACGCTTGGTGACAAGGCTCGCCACGGCTCCTTTGGCTTTGTGGCGCCGGACGGCTTCGGTGAGGTCAAGATCGATCAGGGCATCTCCGCACAGCACCACGAAGGTGTCGTCGAAGAAGCGCTGAAAGGATTGAATCTTTTTGATGCCTCCGGCTGAACCGAGCGCTTCGCCGATCAGGACGCCATCTTCAACCCGTCCCTCGAAGCTATAGGCGATCTCGACGCCAAAGCGTTGGCCATCGCGGAAATAGTTTTCAATCTCCTCAGCCAGGTGTGAAACATTCACCATCACCTCGTTGAAGCCATGCTGCCGAAGCAGCTCCAGCAAAAACTCCATGACGGGTTTCTGCAGGATCGGGATCATCGGCTTCGGAATCGTGTGGGTGATCGGGCGCACCCGTGTCCCTTTTCCTGCTGCGAGGATCATCGCCTTCATGGGCGCCAGCCTGCTTTGCTTCGGTTCCGCAGGCCACCTTAAGAAAGAACTCAGGCGGCCAGCTGCAGGCGAGCCGGCAAGCGAGCTGGCCCTGCCGAGCGTTGGCGTTCCAGCACAGGGTCGGGCTGCTGCGCCTGCTTGATCTCGCGATGGCGTTTCAGGTGGAGCGGTCCAAACAGACCACCGTTCTGCTGCAGATCCAGCTGGCCCTGGGAGCAGAGAAACAGCAGGGCCCAGAACACCCCCACCCGGTCGCAATCGAGTTCAGCGGGGGCTTGCCTGGCCCAGGCTTCCACCAGCTGCTCGAAATTCACCCACTCCAGCGCCTCGTTCCACTGCTTGAGGAAGAGGCTCAGGGCTGCGGTGGTTTCAGGCAGTTTTTCGCGGTGGGCGAGGGCGGCAACCTGCTCGATGGCGGCACGTTCGCTGTATGGCCGGTTGCGAGGCGAAGAGCGGCTGCGGCTGCCCTCCTGCTCCAGGCGCTCGGCGATCTCCTCCAGCTGGCTGATCAGCTCACCCAGGCTGACCGGGCGCTGCAGAGGAGGTGGGGCGACCGGACGACGCCACAGGTGACGCTCGGGCCGCCTCGGCAGGGCGCCGCTCGAAGCGGACTCCCAGTCGCCGTCGTCGTCGTCGAATCCAAACGGATCCTCGATCACCGGTGGCGGCGGAAAGGTCTGCCGTTCCAGCACTTCCGCCTTCAGCCCCACCAGCACCGCAGCCGCCAGGAAGGCTTCGCTGGAGGCGGCCAGGTCTTGCTCATAACTTCCTCCCTGGCCGGTCTGAACGACCGCGATCAGGCGAGGAACTTCGATGCGCTGGCGCAGCTGGTCGAGGAAGCCGTCGATGACGGCGATCACATCCACGTCCCAGGGGTCAAGGTCACCCCGTTCGGCGGCGTCCTGGAGCAGCCGAATGGCCAGCCTGGCGCCTGCTTCTGCCACTCTCCTTGCCTCGTTAGGAGCAACGTACCGGCAAGGCGACTTCCCAGCCAGCAGCTATGCACTGCCGTCAGTCTGGAGTGGGCGCTGGAGAAAGGGCTGCTGAGCTTTCTCCAGCCGCCGGCAGCAGGCCGAGCTGGGCGTCCACCGTGGCCCGGTAGCGCTGGATGTCCGCCTCCAGCTCGCTGATCCTCACCTGCTGCGCTTCGCGATCCGCCTGGCTGCGGACCTGTTCCACTTTTTTCACCACCCCTGTCCAGACGGCGAACACCCAGGCTGCCGTGGCGCCGATGCCGCCAACCAGAAGCAGCATCGCTGCCAGGGGCAAGGTGGTGCTGACTCCGGGGAGAAAATGAACGGTGGTGGCTGCCGTGTTCTCCAGGGTGAACATGACCGTGGCCAGTCCAAAGCTGAAGATCAGCAGAAAATTCAGCTGTCGCATGACTCGATTCAGCTGGGTGGGGTTCGTGGCAGGGAGCGTAAGCAGGGCTCCCTGGCTATGGGGACGAGAGGCGGCTTCCGCAGGGTTTCGTAACCGCTGCGGGGCGGTGCTGGCTCAGCCAACGGCAGGGGCCTGGAGCATGGCAGGACGGATCCAGCTCGCACCCTGGGCGCCGCGGATCAGGCCGTTTGGCGTTGGGCCGATCACCCTGGCCATGGCCGCGTCTTCCCGTTGCACCAGCGCTTCGATCGAAGCCCGGTAGCTGTCGGTCACCAGGCGGGGATAGAGGCCGATGCCGATGATCGGCACCAGCAGACAGGAGATCACATAGATCTCACGGGGCTCGGCATCGACCAGCTGGGTGTGGGAAGCCAGCTCAGCGTTCTCCTTCCCGAAGAAGATCTCCCGCAACATCGAGAGCAGGTAGATCGGCGTGAGGATCACCCCCACCGCCGCCAGGGCCGCCATCACGATGCGGAAGCTGAGTGAATAGGCCTCGCTGTTGACGAAGCCCACGAACACCATCAGCTCCGACACGAAACCGCTCATGCCCGGCAGGGCCAGGGAGGCGAGCGAGCAGATCGTCCAGAGCGCGAACATCTTGCGCATCTTCTGGCCCACCCCGCCCATCTCATCGAGCTGGAGCGTGTGGGTGCGGTCGTAGGTGGCGCCCACCAGAAAGAAAAGGCTGGCGCCGATCAGCCCGTGGCTGACCATCTGCAGCATCGCGCCGCTGGTGCCGAGGGCGCTGAAGCTGCCGATGCCGATCAGCACGAAGCCCATGTGGCTGATCGAGCTGTAGGCGATCTTGCGCTTGAGGTTGCGCTGGGCGAAGGAAGTGAGCGCCGCGTAAATGATGTTCACCACCCCCAGCACCACCAGCAGCGGCGCGAACTGGGCATGGGCCACGGGCAGCAACTGCACGTTGAAGCGCAGCAGGGCGTAGCCGCCCATCTTGAGCAGAATCCCGGCCAGCAGCATGTGCACCGGCGCCGTGGCTTCGCCGTGGGCGTCCGGCAGCCAGGTGTGGAGCGGCACGATCGGCAGCTTGACACCGAAGGCGATCAGCAGGCCGGCGTAGGCCATCAGCTGGAAGCGGGCGGGGAACTCCTTCGCCGCCAGGGTGGTGAATTCAAAGCTGGGCGTGCCGCCGCCGTAGAAGCCCATGGCCAGGGCGGCCAGCAGGATGAACACCGAGCCGCCGGCGGTGTAGAGGATGAACTTGGTGGCGGCGTACTGACGCTTCTTCGCCCCCCAGATCGCCAGCAGCAGGTAGACCGGCAGCAGCTCCAGCTCCCAGGCCAGGAAGAACAGCAGCATGTCCTGCACGGCGAACACGGCGATCTGGCCGCCGTCCATGGCCAGGATCAGGAAGAAGAACAGCCGGGGTTTGAAGGTGACCGGCCAGGCCGCCAGCACCGCCAGGGCGGTGATGAAGCTGGTGAGAAGGATGAGCGGCATGGAGATCCCATCAGCCCCCACCGACCAGGCAAGGCCGAGGTCTGGCAGCCACTCGATCCGCTCGATCAGCTGCAGACCTGCCACCGAGGGGTCGTAGCCGCTGAGGTAAGCCCCCACGGTCACCAGGAAGGTGATCAGAGCAACCCCGAGCGCATACCAGCGGATCGTCTTGCCGTTGCCGGGATCAGGGATGAACGGTATGAACAGGGCTGCTGCGATCGGAAACAGAATCGAGACGCTCAGCCAGGGGAAGGTCCCGGTGTGGTCGGTGCCCAGGACCCCGAGGGCACCCTGAGCATCGGCGAAATCGAGCGGCACAGTCCAGGAAGGCGGTTCTGGCCGGAGTGTAGAAATGGTCAATGGGCCGGAGCCTCCCAGATACGGGATGACACACACAGTTCGGCCCTGATTCAGAAGCTGCTGAACAGCACCACAAGGGCGATCACGCCGCCGAACACGATCAGGGCATAGAACTGGGCGCGGCCGGTCTCGAAGTATTTGAGCCCTTCGCCGCTGCCGAGGGTGAGCAGGCCGGTGAGATTGACCACCCCATCGACCACCTTGGCGTCGACCTCAAGCACCTGGCGAGCCAGCTTGCGGCTGCCTTGCACGAAGATTCGCTCGTTGATCGCATCGAGATACCACTTGTTGGCCAGGAAGGCATTGATGCTGGGGAAGCGTGCCGCCACGGCCTTGGCCAGGTCGAGTTTGTGGAGTGCGTAGGCCAGCACAGCAACGGTGATTCCGGTGATTGAGATGGCCACCGAGGCGCCGGCCAGGGGGAGGAAGCCCCCCCAGCTGAAGTGCTCAGCCATTTCAGCGGCCTCGTGGGGATCGAGCAGCGCGGCGAAACGGCTGTGCCACGGGGTGCCCAGCAGCCCGATCAGCACCGAGGGAACCGCCAGGATCGCCAGCGGCGCAGCCATCTGCCAGCCTGATTCATGGGGCTTGCTGGCCTGTTCGCCATGGCCCTCCGCTTCGCCGGGCCCCTTCCCGGCTGCGGCAAGCAGGCTCGCGCGCAAGGACAGATCGCCGCCCCGGAAGGGACCTTCGAAGGTGAGGAAGTAAAGCCGGAACATGTAGAAGGCGGTCATGCCGGCGGTGAGGAAGCCGACGCCCCACAACAGCGGGAAGGCGTTGAAGGCCTGGCCGAGAATCTCGTCCTTGCTCCAGAAGCCAGCCAGTGGGGGGATGCCGCTGATCGCCACGCAGCCGATCAGAAAGCTGATTGAGGTGACCGGCATGAACGTCCTGAGCCCCCCCATCAGTCGCATGTCCTGAGCCAGCACCGGTTCATGGCCGACCACCTCCTCCATGGCATGGATCACCGAACCGGAGCAGAGGAAGAGCATCGCCTTGAAGAAGGCGTGGGTGACCAGGTGGAACATGCCGGCGACAGGCGCCCCGCAACCCATGGCCAGCACCATGTAGCCGAGTTGGGAAACGGTGCTGTAGGCCAGCCCTTTCTTCAGGTCCATCTGGGTGAGAGCGATGCTCGCGCCCAGAAAGCAGGTGATCGTACCGATCACGGCGATGAACGCCTGGACTTCCTCGAACTGGATGTAGATAGGCTGCAGCCGGGCCACCAGAAACACCCCGGCAGCCACCATCGTGGCCGCGTGGATCAGGGCGGAAATGGGGGTGGGGCCCTCCATGGCATCGGGCAGCCACACGTGCAGGGGGAACTGGGCCGATTTGGCCATCGGTCCCATGAACACCAGCAGACAGAGAATCACCGCCGCCGTGTGGGACACGCTTCCATTGCTGAGGGCTTCGTTGAGCCGAGTGCCGATCTCCTCAAAGCCGAAACTGCCCGTGGCCCAGAACAGGCCAAGAATCCCTAGCAGCAGGCCGAAATCGCCGACGCGGTTGACGATGAAAGCCTTCTGGGCGGCATTGGCGGCGCCGTCGCGGTCGTACCAGAAGCCGACCAACAGATAGGAGCACATCCCCACCAGCTCCCAGAACACGTAGATCTCGAGCAGGTTGGGGCTGATCACCAGGCCCAGCATTGAGCTGCTGAACAGGGCCAGGTAGGTGAAGAAGCGCACATAGCTCTTGTCGTGCGCCATGTAGCCATCCGAGTACACCATCACCAGCAGGGCGATGGTGGTGACCAGGGCGAGCATCACGGCGCCGAGTGCATCAACCCGGAAGCCCATCTGCAGGTTGAAGGTGCCGGCGCTGGCCCAGTCGAACAGCACCTCGGTGGGGGCTGGGACGGCTAACTGCTCAATGAGCACCGCGAAGCTCAGCACGGCCGCGGCCCCGACGCAGCTGATCAGGAAAAGGGCAACGGGCTTGCGCAACCTGTTGACGGTGCGGTTGAAGCTGATCAGCCCCAGACCGACCAAGGCTGCCCCCAGCAGGGGCAGCACCGGAATAACCCAGGCAAGTTCCGAGGCCGATGTCATCCGGGTCTGGGGCAGGCCTTGGGAGTGTAGGCAGACCTCCCGGTTGGATCGGGCTGTGTGTGGGACTTCGATCAGCCAGCAGGCCAGGCCGCCTAACCCAGCAGCCGGCCCAGCGGGCCATTCAGGAAGGCCTGGGAGGCGAGGCCGAGGAAACGGTGGCTCCACCACAGGATGCCGATCGCCAAGGCGATGCCGAGTTGGGAGGGCCTGAGGAATTCGCTCAGCAGCAGCGACTGGCGCCCATCGAACACCGCCTGGAAGGGAAGCACCGAGGTGCTGGCCCGCCAGCTCTCAAAGGCGGGCCCAAAGCGGCGGCCCAGGCGCCGATCACCATGCCAGATGGCGAACAGGTGATGGGCGATCAGCCCGAAACAGGTCACCAGCGTGAAACTGCTGCCGATCCAGAGCAGGTGGGTGGCACACCAGATCACCTGCCCGACCGCCTGGGGATGGCGGCTGATCCGGATGATCCCAGTCGAGTAGAGCCGCTGCTCGGGCTTGAGCAGGGCCGGAATCTCCAGCAGGTTGTAGGTGGCCGGGTAGAGAAAGAAGAAGCTGATCGCCGTGCCCAGCCAGACCACCGGGATCAGGCCAGGGGTGCCCTGCAGGTTCCACAGCCGGACGCCCTCGTAGCGATGGGAGATGAAGAAACCCACCACCACCACGGCTGAAGGAATGCTGATCGCCGCGAACAGGAGACGCCAGGCCCGGGCGCCGATCCGTTCCTCCCCCCAGCTGCGCAGCGCCGCTCCACCGCTGTGCAGCACGGCGAAGCCGAGCAGAAGGGCCAGCATCTCCAGGCTGGATCGGTGCAGGGCAAGCGGCAAGCAACCTGGGCGCGACGCCTTGATTCTGGCCCTCGGCTGGCAGGCCTGGCGGGGGGGGGTGACCCTCTTCCTGGCTTTCCCCTTAGAGTTCGATGTCACAGCCGGAGCAAGCCCCACGGGTCATTCGATGGCTGATCTGCCTTTCACCCTCGATCAGCTGCGCATCCTGCGGGCCATCGCCAGCGAGGGCAGCTTCAAGAAAGCTGCCGACAGCCTCTACGTGACGCAGCCAGCGGTGAGCCTGCAGATCCAGAACCTGGAAAAGCAGCTGGATGTCTCCCTGTTCGATCGCGGCGGCCGCAAGGCCCAGCTCACCGAGGCCGGCCACCTGCTGCTGAGCTACTGCGATCGGATCCTCAGCCAGTGCCAGGAGGCCTGCCGCGCCCTCGACGACCTGCACAACCTCAAGGGAGGATCGCTGATCGTCGGGGCCAGCCAGACCACGGGCACCTATCTGATGCCGCGCATGATCGGCCTGTTCCGGCAGAAGTATCCCGATGTGGCCGTCCAGCTCCAGGTGCACAGCACCCGTCGCACCGGCTGGAGCGTGGCCAACGGCCAGGTCGATCTGGCGATCATCGGCGGTGAGCTCCCCTCCGAGCTCAACGATCTCCTGCAGGTGGTGCCCTACGCCAGCGATGAGCTTGCCCTGGTGCTGCCGGTCAAGCATCCCCTGGCGCGGGTGGCGGAACTCCACAAGGAGGATCTCTATCGGCTGGGCTTCGTCTGCCTCGATGCCCAGTCCACCACCCGCAAGATGGTGGACCACCTGCTGGCCCGTTCCGGGCTGGAGGGGCAGCGGCTCAAGATCGAGATGGAACTGAATTCCTTCGAGGCGATCAAGAATGCCGTGCAGTCGGGGCTGGGGGCAGCCTTCCTGCCGGTGGTGTCGATCGAGCGGGAGCTGGCCGCCGGCACCCTGCACCGCGCCCCGATCTCCGATCTGATGGTCCGGCGTCAGTTGAAGCTGATCACCCATCCGGCCCGCTACTGCTCCCGCGCGGCGGAGGCGTTCCGCCGCGAGGTGCTGCCTGTGTTCGCCAGCGCGGACAGCCCCCTGCGGCAGCAGGTTCCGCTGGCGGCCTGAGCCCGCTCAGAACTGATCGCCCTCAGGCGTGATGCCCACCGAGTCGTCGGCGGCACCTGCGATGCCACGGGTCTGGAACTTGTTGCCGCCGATGTCCGTCTGGTAGACGCAGCGCACCACAGGCTTGTCGCGGATTGAGCCGATGTAGGCGAAGGTGTTCATCCGCTGCTTGCACTGGCGCATCTGCTCGGCGGTGACAGCCCCCTCCTTCTGGAGAACGCTCCAGTTTTCGCGGCGGATCACGCAACCCGGCTGCAGGGTGGGTTGGGTCACGAAGCTGCTGCTCGGGTTCATCGTGGTGTAGAGCTCCACGTCATTGACGAAGGCGCTCGCTCCCCACTGTTTGCAGAACTCGGGGTCGGGAACGGCCAGATCGAGTTGCTGGCTGCTGGCGATGTTGCCCTGGTTGCCCACGGTGTTGCTGGAGAGGGCGGTGCCGATGCCGATGCCCACCACGAGCACCCCGGCCAGCACAGCCACCGTGGCCACGTTGAATTTGAAGGGTGGATCGCCGGAACCGCCGCCCGGCCCGCCCGGGCCCGCCGCACCACCTTTGCGGGGCTGCGCTTCCCTTCGCCCCCTGGGCCGTTCGTCGTAGGCGGTCGATCGGTAGGCGTAAGCGTCACGATCCTGGTCGCGGGCCTGGGAGGAGGAACTGCGGCCGTAGGGGGGGCGGCTCATCAGGCTTCAGGGCTGCGGGGCAGCCCCATCGAGTAGTTCAGCACTCGGGCATCCGGGTTGTAGCGGAGCTCGCCGGCCTGCAGCAGCTGCCGGATCCTGCCTTCCAGCTCCGAGCCGATCCGGCGCAGGTTGTACTCGGTCAGGTCCTGGCCGGCAAAGCTGTCCACCAGGTCACGGAACCGTTGCCGCACCGACTCGAGCACGGAGGGCTCCCAGAGGAACTCATTGTCGGGATCGAGGTCCAGGGTCAGCTGGGACGGATCAGCGACGAGCTGGCCGTCTTCCACCCTGGCGGTGAACAGCCGCACATGTCGGGTGGTGGACTTGAGCAGGAGGGCGTCGGCCATGGTGGGGTGGGAACAGGCGTGCCGGAGCGGGTCGCACCGCACAACTTTAGGAAGCTGGTGATCGGCACTGGCTGTCCCGGCCCTTTTAAGGTTGACCCTGGTTCCTGGTTTTTCATGCGCGTCGCCATCGCCGGAGCTGGTCTCGCCGGCCTTTCCTGCGCCAAGTACCTCTGCGACGCAGGCCACACCCCCGTGATCTACGAAGCCAGGGACGTTCTGGGCGGCAAAGTGGCCGCCTGGCAGGACGAAGACGGTGACTGGTACGAGACCGGCCTGCACATTTTCTTCGGGGCTTACCCGAACATGCTTCAGCTCTTCAAGGAACTCGGCATCGAAGACCGTCTGCAGTGGAAGGACCACGCGATGATCTTCAACCAGAAGGAGGACCCTGGCACCTACAGCCGCTTTGACTTCCCGGATCTCCCGGCGCCCTTCAACGGCGTGGCGGCCATCCTCGGCAACAACGACATGCTGACCTGGCCGGAGAAGATCCAGTTCGGACTTGGTCTTGTCCCAGCGATGCTGCGGGGCCAGGATTATGTCGAGAACTGCGACAAGTACTCCTGGACCGAATGGCTGCGCTTGCACAACATTCCGGAGCGGGTCAACGATGAGGTGTTCATTGCCATGAGCAAGGCCCTCAACTTCATCAACCCCGATGAAATCTCCAGCACCGTGTTACTCACGGCTTTGAACCGCTTTCTCCAGGAGAAGAACGGCTCGAAGATGGCCTTCCTGGATGGCAACCCCCCCCAACGGCTCTGCGAACCGATCGTGGCCTCGATCCGCGAACGGGGGGGCGAGGTGCATCTCAACCGGCCCTTGCGGCAGATCCGCCTGGCCGGGGATGGCTCCGTCGCCTCCTTCCGGATCGGCGGGATCCAGGGCAACGAGCCGCTGGAGGTGGAGGCGGATGCTTTCGTGAGCGCCCTGCCGGTCGATCCGCTCAAGCTGCTGCTCCCTGAAGCCTGGAAGCAGATGCCCTATTTCCAGAAGCTTGAGGGGCTCAAGGGGGTTCCGGTCATCAACATTCATCTCTGGTTTGACCGCAAACTCACCGAGATCGACCACCTTTTGTTCAGCCGTTCCGATCTGCTCAGTGTGTACGCCGATATGAGCAACACCTGCCGGGAATACGCCGATCCCAACCGCTCCATGCTGGAGCTGGTCTTCGCCCCGGCGGACGCGTGGATCGGCCGCAGCGATGGGGATATCATCGCCGCCACCATCGCCGAACTCCAACGGCTGTTCCCCTCCCATTTCACAGGCGCCGACCAGGCCCAGCTGCGCAAGGCCCGTGTGGTCAAGACCCCGCTCTCTGTCTACAAGTCGGTGCCTGGCTGCCAGCAACTCCGGCCGTCGCAGGATGGGCCGATCGCCAATTTCTTCCTGGCCGGTGATTTCACCATGCAGCGCTATCTCGCCTCGATGGAGGGAGCCGTGCTGAGCGGCAAGCTCTGCGCCCAGGCGGTCAATCGCCAGGCTGTTCCGGTGGCTGTGTGACCGTGCTGGTCGCCCCTCCGATGGCCGCTCTCCGTTCCCCGCTGAACCTGGCCCAGGCCTACGAAGCCTGTCGGCGGGAAACGGCCCAGTGGGCCAAAACGTTTTACCTCGGCACCCTGCTGATGCCTCGCGCCAAGCGACGGGCGATCTGGGCCATCTATGTCTGGTGCCGGCGCACCGACGAGCTGATGGACAGCCCCCAGGCCCAGGGGTTGCCGCAGGACCGGCTCGCCGAGCGGCTGGATCGCTGGGAGGAACGCACCCGGGCCCTGTTCGATGGCCATGTCGAGGATGGCCTTGATCTGGCCATGGAAGACACCCTGGAGCGCTTCCCGCAGCCCCTGCAGCCGTACCTCGACATGATCGAGGGCCAGCGCATGGATCTGCGGCGCCAGCGCTACGCCAGTTTCGAGGAGCTTGAGCTCTACTGCTACCGCGTGGCTGGCACTGTGGGCCTGATGACCCAGGAAGTGATGGGCCTGGATCCTGCCTACACCTCAGCCCCCTGGAGTGAAAAGCCGGACACCTCCCATGCGGCCGTGGCCCTCGGAATCGCCAACCAGCTCACCAACATCCTGCGGGATGTGGGCGAAGACCGCAGCCGTGGCCGTATCTACCTTCCCCAGGAGGATCTTCGCCGATTCAACTACTCAGAAGCTGAGCTGATGGCGGGAACAGTCAACGACAACTGGCGTGAACTGATGGCTTTCCAACTCCACCGGGCCCGTCAGTGGTTCGGCCGATCGGAAGCGGGAGTCCGCTGGCTTGCTGCCGATGCACGCTGGCCCGTCTGGGCCTCTCTGCGCCTTTATCGGGGCATTCTCGATGTGATCGAACGGCACGATTACGATGTATTCAATCGGCGCGCCTTCGTACCCAAGGGATACAAGCTTCTTGATCTTCCCTGCTCCTATCTGATCTCCCAGTCCCGCTGAGCCTGATTCAGCCAGTCGAGAAGAATCGGATTCACCCGTTCCGGGGCTTCGTCCTGGGGACAATGGCCCAGCCCAGGCAGGAGGCGCAAGTCGCGAATGCAGGCAAAGGACCGCTGCCAGTCTTCGGCTTCCGCTGGGTCTTCCCAGGGATCCTTCTCCCCCCAGATCATGCGAACCGGCACGGTGAGCTCCGCGAGCAGTTCCGGGGCCAGAACATCTTCGAAGAGGTTGATGAAGCCGCGGAAGCTTTCGGCGGCGCCGGGATCGGTGCTGGGTCGGTAGAGCATGGCCACCAGTGCAGCGTCCACGTTGGCGCCGCTGGGGTATGCCTTGCCAAGCACCTGGCGGATGAAACCGGGGCGGGCCAGGGTCTTGAACAGCGGCGCCACGATGGGGCGCTGCCGCACCAGTTGCTTGACCAGGGGGCGGAGAAGCCGTTCCAGCAGGGGCAGCTCCGCCATCCGTTTCTCATCGAGAGTGCGCTGGGCGCAGTCGATCAGGATCACCTGGCTCGGTGCCAGGCCTCGCTCGAGAAGCAACTGGCTGGCCCGCAGCACAACGAGCCCACCAATGGAATTGCCGATCAACTGGATCGGCCCGTCGCGCTCTGCTGGATCCAGGCTCGCCACGAAATCCGCCACCTGGCTGGCCCAGAGATCGAAGCAGTACCGAACCGAATCTGGTCGTTCCGGTTCATCGCTCAACCGCGACCGGGGTTTGGAACTGGCACCGAAGCCAAGCAGATCAAGGGCGTACACCCTGAAGTGCTCGGCAAGAGCCGGTTGGTTGTGGCGCCAGTGGCCGGAGCAGGCGCCGAAGCCGTGGACCAGAACCACTGTTGAAATCCCGGCGGGATGTTCTGGAGGGCAGGCCTGGAGAAGGTGGATGGATTGGCCCATCCACGGCCAGATCCGGCTTTCGAGGGTGATTGGCCGCGACGCTTCCATCACCCCTGGGCCCCCATTGGCTTGATCCGTGGCTGCAGGTGCTGCCGAATCAGACCGCCGCGGTCTGGTTGGCGAGCAGGGCCTTGAGCTTGGCCAGCTCGCCGGCCCAGCGGGGGTCGGGAGCGCCTTCGGTGACCGTGTCGCTGTGGACCACCTTGTTGGTGGACTTGCGTGCCACGGCGGGGCTGCTGCCTGCCGGACGACGGTCGCTGCCGGCAGGGGTGCTGCGGGTTTCCTTGCGCTCGGACCGTTCGATGCGAAGGGTGTTGCCTTCGAAGGCGAGGCCGTTGAGCTGCTCGATCACAGCGTCAGCCAGCTTCTCGTCGTCGACGTTGGCAAAGCCGAAGCCGCGGCAGGCGCCCGTTTCGCGGTCTTGGACCGTTTTGAAGCGCACGCCTTCGCCGACCGCTGTGAACAGAGCATCCAGCTCTTTGGCATCAAAACTCTGCGGCAGGTTGCCGACGTACAGACGAACACTCATGGGAAGGGAGGAGAAAAAGGAAAACGGGCTCGAGGCGCTGGTCAATCGATCGAGAGGCCGGATCAAGGAGCCGGATCACGACGCTGGATCACGCAGAAGGACCACGTCGACGTTGGCAAAGCCGAACAGACGATGGTCCATGGATCCATGGATGAAAAGCCTGATGATTAACCGACACCTGTCGGACACTAAGCAGGCAGCTGATCGTGCCTATGCAGTTCAAAGTAAATCACAGCCCGCTGCTTTCCAGCCAGATCCGGGCAGCCTTCAGGGCTTCTTCAGCATTGTTGATCCTGCCGAAGGCCCGCTCCGCGCTCAGATGGGCGAGAAGGTCGCCCAGCTGGCGTGAAGGCACCAGTCCGAAGGTCTGTTGCAGTCTCCAGCCATCAACAGGGGAGTGGGGATGAAACAGCGGGTCGTCGGGATCGCACCAGCGCCGCATCCAGGCCACCGCCACCGCCGCCGGAAAGAACAGGAGCAGGGAGGGCAGGTCGGCGCCCAGTTGCTGGTGGAGGCTCAGCCGCTCCGCTTCCGTCAGCCGCTGCAGCCGTTCCCCCAGCCCCGGCCCCACGGCAATCAGCCGCTTCCACCACTGGTGCAGCCGCCCGCAGCGCTGCTGGAGCTGGCGGCTGGCGTGGAGTCGGCCGAGACCATCGCGATCGAACAGCACCGCCAGACGGGCCAGTCCCAGGGCGGAGATGGCTGCCGCCGGGTCGAGGCCCAGCCGCCTGGCTGGCCCGGCATCCAGTCCCTGCAGGCTGAGCAGCACAGCAGATGGGCTCGGGCAGGCCAGCCATGGTTCCAGCAACAGGTTTTCAAGGGCAACGGCAAGGCCCCTGTGGCCCGAGGCGCTGGCGGCCAGTTTTTCCAGTTCCACCAGCACCCGCTCCGGTGCCACCTCGCTGATCAGCGGGTGAAGGGCCCGGATCCAGTGGCCGGTTTGCTCGTCCAGTTCGAAACCCAGCTCGGCGGCGAGCCGAACCCCGCGCAGCAGCCGCAATGGATCATCGCGGAGGTTGGCTTCCCGGACCGCCACCACCCGGGCCAGGGCCAGGTCCCGCAGTCCTCCGGTGGGATCGAGCAGGGGGGCGTGGGGCTCCAGGGGCAGGGCCAGGGCATTGAGGCGGAAATCGCGGCGCCAGAGGTCCTCCTCCAGGCTGCCCCCCACCTGGCGGGCCAGATCAAGGCACCAGCCCCTCAGCACCAGGCGGGCGATGGAGCGCTTTCCATCCAGCACCACGGCGCTGCCGCCATGGCGGCGGCTGAGCTCCTGGCAGAGGCTGATCGCATCGCCTGGAACCACCAGATCGAGATCGGGCCTGGCCCCCAGTCGCTGCAGCAGCCCATCCCGCACGGCGCCGCCCACCAGGGCCGTGCCGGCGGGGAGCTCGGCCAGGGCCAGGGGCCAGGCTTCGAATTGCAGGTTCCGGCGCAGAACGGCGGCCGCCCTGACCAGACCGGCGGCGCCCTCGTCGCTCCACCCCAGAATGGAGCGGTCCGTGGCCCGCCGGGGGATGTGCATCTGCGTGGATTGTCACTGGGTCGAGCGTTGCCAGGCCTATCACGCGGTGGAGCGTCAGCACGGTGTCTCCCATCTCAACTCCAGCCCTGATTTTCAGCCGTCTGAGCCGCGCATCCACGTGCAGGTGATCGACCTGCTCGATGCCCAGGTGGGGGTGGAATGGGATGTGCGGGCATGCCGCAGTTTCACCGCTGATCCCGGCCGCTGGCTCCGGTTCAGGCCCGGGCAGCCGCGGCCCCGATGAGCGATCGGATTCCCTGGTTGCTGGCCCTGCACAGCAGCAGCGACACTCTCGCGGTGGGCCTCCAGCCCCTGGGCGGCGGCGCGGCGTCCGTGGCCACCCATCCCCTGGGCCGCAGCATGGGGAACGAACTGCTGGCCTGTGTGGAGCAGCAACTCCCGGCCAGCCGCTGGAGCGAGCTGGGCCGCCTTGCAGTGGCCACCGGGCCTGGCGGCTTCACCGGCACCCGGCTCACCGTGGTGCTGGCCCGCACCCTTGCCCAGCAAATCGGCTGCCCCCTTGATGGGTTCAGCAGTTTCCTGTTGAGCGCCCGATGTTTCTGGCTGGCCGGCCAGAGCGGCAGCGAGGCTGCGCCGTTCTGGATCACCCAGGTGTTGCCCCGTCGTGGCGTGGTGGCCGGCTGCTACAAGGCGGATTCAGGGGCTTTGGGTGGGCTTGCCGAAGTTGCGGTGCCCCAGCTGTTCCCCTCTGCCGATCCCCTGACGGCGGCTCCCTGTTTTGAGCTCAGGGTGGACCCTGCCGCCGACCTGATCCAGTTGCTGCTGTTGAGCCAGGCGGCGGCCAGGGCCGGACTGCCTGGCCCCTGGCAGCCCGTTCTGCCGATCTATCCCACCAGCCCGGTGGTGCCGGCCTGATGCGACGGCTCGTCCCCTGGGTCCTGCTCGGACTGGGCCTGGTCAGCCTGCCCCGCGCTGCTGAACTGGGCTCGATCCAGGTCCCGTTCCTGCAGCAGCGGCCCTCCTTGGAGCCCCAGCTGATTCTGGTGCTGGGCGGGGATGTGGCCCGGGAGCGGCGGGCTGGCCAGCTGGCCCAGCGCTACCACTTGCCTGTGGTGGTGAGTGGTGGCAGCAACCCGGAATACGCCCGATGGCTGTTCCACCAGGAGGGCCTCGGCCCTCACCAGTACCAGCTCGATTACCGCGCCCGCGACACCGTCACCAACTTCACAACGCTGGTGGATGACCTCAAAGGTTCCGGCATTCGCCACGTGCTGCTGGTCACCAGCAGCGACCACATGGGCAGGGCACTGCTGGTGGGCCGGATCATTGCCGGCAGCCGGGCCATCGAGCTGACCCCGGTGACCGTGCCCTGCGGGCCGCGCTGCCTACCCGAGCGGCGCAGCAAGGTCTGGCGTGATGGACTCAGGGCGCTGGTCTGGGTGATCAGCGGCCGTGATCTGGCCCACTGGGCGGCAGTGCGGACCTGACCTGCCCCGGTGGCAGCAACCCTTGCTCCAGCAACCCGTTGATCTGGGCCTGACAGGCGAGGGTGGTGGCTTCCAGATCGGCACGGCGACGGGAGGCCGGCGGCGGAATCGGCTGGCCGATTCGAATGTGGATGGGCACCAGTCGCGGCCAGAGCCGTCCGGTGCCGAGGGCCCGGTGGCTGTTGACGATGGCGACCGGCAACAGCGGGACACCCGCCTTGGCCGCCAGAAAGGCGGCACCCTGCTGGGGATCGTTCACCCGGCCGTCGCCCTGGCGGGTGCCATCGAGGAACACCCCCGTGGCCCAGCCTTCGGAGAGGCGGACTAAGGCGACGCGAATGGCCTCACGGTCACTGGCGCCCCGGGCAACGGGGTAGGCCCCACAGGCCCGGATCACCGTGCCCAGCAGGGGGACCCGAAACAGCTCGGCCTTGGCCATGAAGGCCACCGGACGACCCAGGGCATGGCCCAGCAGGGGCGGATCCAGATGGGAGCCATGGTTGGCCACCACCACCAGCGCTCCCTCCATCGGCACCTGGGCATTGCAGGCGGTTCGGCCACGGAACAGCAGCCGGAAGATGGGAAAAACGAGCAGGTAGCTCACCAGGTGGTACGTGAAGCTGGGCTGGGGTGTCAGCAGGGCTGGCGGGTGAAGGTGCGCAGCTGGCGCAGGGGCGGGTGTGCTCAAAATCCCAGATCCGCGCCACTGGCGATCCGCGCCGTGACGATCCCGTCGAGGTCACGCTTGATCAGGCCGCTGAGCACATGGCCGGGCCCGATTTCCACCACGGTGCCGATCCGGTGGATCGGGAACTGGGCCATGGTCTCGCGCCAGCGCACGCCGCTCACCATCTGCCGGGCCAGCCGGGTCTTGAGAACCGGGCCTGCCGTTTCGGGCCTGGGATCGGCATTGCTGAGCACCGGGATGTTGGCATTCGCGAAGGCAATCGGCTCCAGGTCGGCGGCGAAGGCGGTAGCCGCCTCCTGCATCCAGGGTGAATGGAACGCGCCTGAAACGGCGAGGGGAATGGCTCGCTTGCAGGTCAGGGCGCTGCTCAATTGAGCCACCGCCGCCGGTTCGCCGGAGAGCACCACCTGGGAGCGGCTGTTGTCGTTGGCGATCACCACCCCAGCGGCACTGGCCACCAGGTGCTCCAGTTCGTCACGATCGAAGCCGATCACGGCGGTCATCGCCCCGCCCCCGGCTGCTGCCATCAGCTGACTGCGGCGCTGGATCAGCGCCAGGCCGGTGTTGAAGTCGAAGACATCGGCGGCATAGAGGGCCACCAGTTCGCCCAGGCTGTGGCCGGCCACAAGCTGGGCCGTGCGCCCCTGGGCCTTGAGCCCATCGACCAGCAGGCTCTCCACTACGAACAGGGCCACCTGGGTGTTGCGGGTGTCGTTCAGATCCGTGGTACCCGCATCCGCAGGCAGGCAGGATCCAGCGCAGATCGCCAGCAGATCGCGACCCAGCAGCTCCGAGGCGGCCTCAAAACGCGGCCTGGCAGCTGGGAGATCCAGCAGCCCCTCCGCCATGCCGAGTTTCTGTGATCCCTGGCCGGGAAAAACCCAGGCAATCCCCATGGCGCCGCGTCCGTCAACCGGCAGGAGATTAGGAGCTGGCCAGCCCGGGCCCCTGCCAGCGCAGCAGGGCGGCCCCCCAGCTCAGGCCGGCGCCGAAACCACTGGTGGCAATCAACTGGCCGGGCTGGACGCGCCCATCCCGGACGGCTTCATCCAGCATCAGGGGGATTGTGGCGGCTGAGGTGTTGCCGTAGCTGGCCAGGTTGCTGAGCACCCGGTCCGCAGGGATGGAGAGCCGTGTGGCCACGGCATCGAGGATGCGCTGGTTGGCCTGGTGCAGGAGCAGCCAGTCGATCTGGTCCGTCGTGGTGGCGGTGTCCTGCAGCAGGGCCTCCAGCACCGCGGGAACCTCCCTCACGGCGAACTTGTAGACCTCCTGGCCATTCATGTGGATCGGCAGGAAGCCGCCGCGTTGGGCCGAGTGGCCCTCCACCAGCGGTTGCCGCTCCAGGCTCTGTTCCAGGGACAGGCAGGCTGTGCGGCGGCCATCGGAGTGCATACGGAAACCGATCAGCCCATCGCGCCCGTTCGGACAGGCTTCGATCGCCACGGCGGCGGCCCCATCCCCGAACAGCACGCAGGTGCTGCGGTCGCTCCAGTCGACCCATCGGCTCAGTTGATCGGCACCGATCACCAGGGCCCGCCGCATGCTGCCGCTGCGGATGTAATGCCCCGCTGTGATCAAGGCGAACAGAAACCCGCTGCAGGCGGCGGTGAGATCGAACGCCACCGCCTGATGGGCGCCCAGCGCTCCCTGGATGCGGGGGGCGGTGCCGAACAGGTCATCGGGGCTGGAGGTGGCCAGCAGAATCAGATCCAGTTCCTCCGGCCTCCAACCGGCATGGTCCAGGGCCTTGCGGGCGGCTCCGGTCGCCAGGCTGGTGAGCGTTTCGCCAGGACCGGCAACCCGCCGCGAGGCGATGCCGGTGCGGCTGCGGATCCAGGCGTCGCTGGTGTCAACCCGCTGGCTGAGCTGTTCATTGCTGAGGCTGAGGGCGGGCAGCTCACTGCCGCAGCCCACCAGGGCCATTCCGCTGCCCAACTGACCGAGCGACACCTGCGCGACCACCGTTGGGCTCAGTCAACCACAGGCCTGCATCGCTTCCGTCTCGGTGCTGAGCTGGTGCAGATCATCCATCACACCGTGGCTGGCGGCCCGATGGGCCAGGCGCAGGGCGCTCACGACCGAGAGGGCCTTGCTGCTGCCGTGGCCGATCACACAGATCCCGTCGACGCCCAGCAGCAGGGCGCCGCCGTGCTCGGCATGGTCGAGCCGTTTCTTGATCCGCACCAGGTTGCTGCGCAGGAAGGCGGAGCCCACCTTGCCGCGGCGACCCCGGGGCAACTCGGCCCGCAGCACATCAAGCAGCACACTCCCGACCGATTCCAGGAATTTGAGCAGTACGTTGCCGGTGTAGCCATCGCAGACCACCACGTCGAACTGGCCGGAGAGCACATCGCGGCCCTCGCAATTGCCGGCGAAACGCAGGCGGGGCTCAGCCTGCAGCAAGGCAAAGGCCTTGATCGTGAGGTCGTTGCCCTTGCAGGCCTCCTCGCCGATGTTCAGCAGGCCGATCCGGGGCCGGGCCACCCCCAGCACGTCGCGGCTGTAGATGCTCCCCAGCAGGGCGAACTGAAGCAGGTAGCTGGGCTTGCAGTCCATGTTGGCTCCCACATCCAGCACCAGCACCTGTTCGGCGGGATCCTTGGTGGGGAAGAGGGCGCCGATCGCAGGCCGCTCGATGCCTTTCAGACGGCCCAGCCGGAAGATGGCCGCGGCCATCACGGCACCGGAGTTGCCTGCGGAGTACACCGCCACGGCCTGGCCTTCCTTGACCTGGTCCATGGCCAGGTTGATGCTGGCATTGCGCTTGCGGCGCACCACCGTGGCCTCTTCGTGCATGCCCACCGAAGGACCACTGCTGATCAGCTGCAGCAGTCCGGCGGCGATCGCCCCATTGAGCTCATCTTCCAGATGCAGCGCAGCCACCGCCCTGCTGACGGCCTCGGCCTCGGCCACGAAGCGGATCCGCAGCGGCAGCAGACGCACGGCATCCAGGCAGCCGGCCAGGATGGGTCCCGGGGCGAAGTCCCCCCCCATACCATCCACCGCCACCCAGCGCCGATCGGCATCGCGGATCGGCGCCACGGCCGGCAGGCCCCCCTGTTGCAGCCGCCGCAGCGGCTGGATCATCAGTGGCTGCAGCACCGAGCCGGCCGTTGAGGCCATGCTGCCGGCCATCGAGCCGGCGGCCGAGGCAGCCGTGCTCGCTGAGGAGGTGGCTGTGTCCACCAGGCTGGTAACCGCAGCGTTGCGGCGATACCAGATCACCAGCCGACGGATTGCCCGGCTGGGCTTGGCCCGCCGCTGGCGGGGGTCGAATTCAGAGTCCTTCGCTGCCAACGGCTTCCACGATGCGCTGGAACAGATACCCCGTGCCCCGGGCCGTGAGGATCAGCTCGGGGTTGGCGGGATCATCTTCCAGTTTGGAGCGCAGCCGGGAAATATGGACGTCCACCACCCGGGTGTCCACATGACGTTCCGGGGTATACCCCCAGACCTCCTTGAGGATCTCGCCACGGCTGAACGGCTCGCCGGAACGGCTGACCAGCAGCTCCAGCAGGCTGAACTCCATCCCGGTGAGCCGGATGCGCTCGTCGCCGCGGTACACCTGTCGCTTGTTGGTGTCGATGCGCAGATCACTCACCTGGATCACCCCGGAGTTCGGAATGCCCAAGGCCTGCTCCTTGTCGACGCGGCGCAGCACGCAGCGGATGCGGGCCTCCAGCTCCTTGGGGCTGAAGGGCTTGACGACGTAGTCGTCGGCTCCGAGCTCGAGGCCGGTGATGCGGTCGGCCACATCACCGAGGGCGGTGAGCATCACGATCGGCACATCCGACTCCTTGCGCAGCTCCTGGCAGACGCCGTAGCCATCAAGCTTCGGCATCATCACGTCGAGCACAACCAGGTCGGGGCTGGACAGACGGAAAGCTTCGAGGGCTTCGATGCCGTCGGAGGCGGTTACCACGTGGTAACCGATCATCGAAAGGCGTGTTTCCAGAATCCGACGAATGCTGGCCTCGTCATCGACGACCAGAATCGTTTCCTTGGCGGGGGGGGAAGCCGTCATCGCGGCGCGACAGGATTACAACAGATCCGACCACTGAAAAGGCCTGAGTGCCAAAGGGTTCATCGAACGCCACCATTCTTCATACACCACCTTGGGACGAGCCAGCCTTTCCTTCGTCTGCCAGAGCTGCGGAGCCCAGGCGCGCCAGTTCTTTGGCCGCTGCCCGGGCTGTGGTGGCTGGAACACCCTGGTCGAGCAGGCCAGCCCTCCCGCTGACGGCCGCCGCCGCCGGAGCCTGGCCCCCCTGGCCACCGATTCCCCCCAGGGGGAGCCTCAGCACCTGGCGGCCCGTCCGCGCCGCTCCCAGCCGATTCAGGCGGTGGGAGAGCGTCCCCTGGCGCGGTTGGCCAGCGGCTTTGAGGAACTCGATCGGGTCCTGGGCGGTGGTCTGGTGCCCGGGTCCCTGGTGCTGGTGGGAGGGGATCCCGGCATCGGCAAATCAACGTTGCTGCTCCAGGCCGCCCAGGTGATGGCCCGCACCTGTTCGGTGCTCTACGTGAGCGCCGAGGAATCGGCCCAGCAGGTGAAGCTGCGCTGGCGCCGGCTGGGGCCTGGCACCACGGCCAGGCCGGATCCCGTCAGCCTGCAGTTGCTGGCCGAAACCGATCTGGACCTGGTGCTTCAGGAACTGGAAGCGCTGCGGCCGGCGGTGGCGATCATCGACAGCATCCAGGCTCTCCACGATGCGGAACTCACCAGCGCGCCAGGTTCGGTGGCCCAGGTGCGCGACTGTGCCGCTGCCCTGCAGCGCCTGGCCAAACGCCAGGACACGGCCCTGCTGCTGGTGGGGCATGTCACCAAGGAGGGAATGCTGGCCGGCCCGAAGGTGCTTGAGCACCTGGTGGATGCCGTGCTCACCTTCGAAGGGGACCGTTTTGCCAGCCACCGGCTGCTGCGAGCGGTCAAGAACCGCTTCGGCGCCACCCATGAGCTCGGTGTGTTCGAGATGCGCGACAGGGGCCTGGTTGAGGTCAGCAACCCCAGCGAACTCTTCCTGGGGACCCATGGCCCCGCGGCCGGCACGGCCACGATCGTGGCCTGTGAAGGCACCCGCCCCCTGCTGGTGGAGCTGCAATCGCTGGTGAGCAGCACCAGCTATGCCAGCCCGCGGCGCACGGCCACCGGCATCGGCATCAACCGCCTGCATCAGATCCTGGCGGTGCTGGAAAAGCACATGGGGCTGCCGCTGTCCCGCTTCGATTGCTACATCTCCGTGGCCGGTGGCCTGGATGTGGAGGAACCGGCGGCGGACCTTGGGGTGGCGGCGGCAGTGGTGGCCAGTTACCGCGACCTCACTTTGCCGGCGGGCACGGTGCTGGTGGGGGAGCTGGGACTGGGGGGGCAGCTGCGGCCGGTGGGTCAGCTGGAGCTGCGCTTGCAGGAGGCCGCCAGGCTTGGCTTCCAGCGCGCCGTCGTGCCGCGGGCGAGCGGTCTGAGCCCCCTGGCGGTGGAGCTCGGCCTGGAGGTGATCGAGGCGGCCAGTGTGGCGGAAGCCCTGGTGGCGGCCCTGGGGGTTGACCCTGCCGCCGACTGACCGCTCAGAAATACACGTCGACGGAGCCGCGGCCGCTTGTCTTGAGCCAGTTCTGGGCCTCGATGTAATTGTTGGGGGCCATCCGGATCGCCCGGCCCCAGAACTCCGCGGCACGGGAGAAGCAGCGATCCGATTCATCGGTGTCACCCCGCTCCTCAGCCAGGGAGCCGAGGTGGTGGTGAATCACGGCCATGTTGTTGAGCGCCTGGGGCATGTTGCCGTTGAGCTCCAGAACCTGGTCATAGAACTCCAGGGCCTTCTGGTGATCGCCGTTGCTGGTGAAAACCAGGGCCATGTTGTAGAGGATGAAGGCGCGGTCGTTGGGGTCGTCCTCCAGCTTGAGGGCCTCTTCGTAGTTCTCCAGCGCCTCGGCATACTCCCCGTCCCCCTGGGCGCTCATGCCGTCGCGGTAGTAGGCGAAGGCCTCCTTGGAGCGCCGATTGGTGGGCAGCACCTTCAGGATCAGGTCGGCCATCACCGTGAAGCTCTTGTCGATGAAGTTGTCGTTGCGTTGGCTGCGGGGCACGGCGGCGGACGGCGGCTCGGTCGTCCCATCCTGACGGTTGTTCGCCGCCGGGGGTCTCTCCGGCTCGACTGCCTAGCCTTTGGCCACCCGGCTCTGGCTGTGACCCCATCTGCTGTCCCACCACCGCGGAACCCCGTCCTGGCGGATCCCGTGCTGCTCGATCTGGAGGGCATGAAATGCGGCGGTTGCGTGCGGGCCGTGGAGCAGCGGCTGCTGGAGCAGCCCGGCGTCCGCCAGGCCAGCGTCAACCTGCTGACCCGCACCGCCTGGGTGGAGCTGGAGGCGGATCCGGCCAGCGACCCCGTTCAGGGCCTGATCGCCAGCCTCGAATCGCTCGGATTCAGGGCCCAGCCCCGCGATGCCACGGCCGCTCCCCGCAGCCGCGCTGAGCGGCAGGATCGCCACCGCTGGTGGCAGGACTGGCGCCAGCTGGTTGTCGCCCTGGCCTTGCTGCTGGTTTCGGTGATCGGTCACCTCACCATGGCCGGCACCCTGCCGCCGTCCCCCCTGGGCTCCCTCGGCTTCCATGCCCTGCTGGCCACCGCGGCCCTGCTGGGTCCCGGCCGTTCGATCCTGGTGCGTGGGGCGGTCCAGGCCTGGCATGGGGTTCCCGGCATGGACACCCTGGTGGGGCTAGGCATGGGCAGTGCCTATCTGGCCAGCCTGGTGGCCTTCCTGTGGCCCCGCACGGGCTGGCCCTGCTTTTTCAACGAGCCCGTGATGCTGCTCGGATTCGTGCTGTTGGGCCGCTTCCTTGAGGAGCGAGCCCGCAACCGCACGGGGCGGGCCCTCGAACAGCTCGCCGCACTGCAACCGGATACCGCCCTGCTCCTGCTGGGCGATGATCCCCCCCGCCAGGTGAGGGTGGGTGGCCTGCGGCCAGGAGACAGGCTGCGCCTGCTGCCCGGCGACCGGATCCCCGTCGATGGGGTGGTACTGGAGGGCTGCTCCGCCGTGGACGTTTCGAGCTTCAGTGGCGAATCGCTGCCGTTGGAAGCCCGGCCCGGCTGCGAGCTGGAGGCCGGCATGCTCAATCTGCAGGCCCCCTTGGTGCTGGAAGTGCGGCGGGCCGGCGCTGCGACCTCCCTGGCCCGCATCATCGACCTGGTGGAGCAGGCCCAGGCCCGCAAGGCGCCGATCCAGGGCCTGGCTGATCGGATCGCCGGCCGCTTCTGTCTGGTCGTTCTGGTGCTGGCTCTGGCCACGTTTCTGTTCTGGTGGCAGTGGGGCACCCTGCTCTGGCCCCAGGTGCTTCTGGCTGCAGCCGAAGGCAGCGCTGGGATGGCCGGTCATGGCGGACTGCATGGGGTGCTCGGCGCAGCCGCTGACACGCCGTTTTCCCTGGCTCTGCAACTGGCGATCTCCGTACTGGTGGTGGCCTGTCCCTGTGCCCTGGGTCTGGCCACCCCCTGCGCCATCACGGTGGGTTCAGGCATGGCGGCGCGCTCCGGGATGTTGTTTCGTGGCGGTGATGCGATTGAAATGGCCGCCAGCCTGCGGACGGTGTTGTTCGACAAGACCGGCACCCTCACCCTTGGCCGCCCCCTGGTGATCGCGACCGAGCCGGTTGAGGCGGGCGGGGCTGAGCGGCTCCTGCAGGTGGCCGCCAGCCTTGAGCAGCAGACGCGCCATCCTCTCGGTCATGCCCTGCTCCAGGAAGCCCAGCTCCGCCAGCTGCCGTTGCTGGAGGTGGCCAACAGCACCACCTTCGCCGGGGCTGGGGTGGCCGGGGAGATCGCTGGAGAGGCGGGGGCCTGCCGGGTGGGTCAGCCCGATTGGCTGACTCAGCTCGGCCTTCAGGCCGGAGCGACGCTGGAAGCCAGGCTGGCTGAGCTGGAAGCCGATGGCGGCACGGTGATGGGAGTGGCCGCCGGCGATGCCCTGCTTGGCCTGGTTGCGGTGCAGGACCAAGCCCGCCCCGATGCGGCGGCCACATTGGAGGCCCTGAACAGGATGGGGTTGACGGTGGGGGTGCTGAGCGGCGATCGGCGGCAGGCGGTTTTGCGCCTTGGCGAACGGCTGGGCCTGGCGCCTGGATCGCTGGCCTGGGAGCTTCGTCCTGAAGAGAAGCTGAAACGGATCCTGCACTGGCGCCAGAAGGGTCCGGTGGCCATGGTGGGCGATGGCATCAACGATGCCCCTGCCCTGGCCGCCGCCGACCTCGGCATCGCCATGGGCACAGGCACCCAGATTGCCCAGGACACGGCCGATCTGGTGCTCCTGGGCGATCGTCTGGAGGGAGTGGCGGAAGCCCTGCTTCTGGCTCGCCGCACCATGGCCAAGGTGCGCCAGAACCTGGCCTGGGCCTTCGGCTACAACCTCGTGATGCTGCCGATCGCCGCTGGCATGCTGCTGCCGCGCTTCGGCCTGTTGCTCTCCCCCCCCCTCGCCGCCCTCCTGATGGCCGCCAGCTCGATCACCGTTGTGGTCAATGCGCTTTCGCTGCATGGCCGCCCCTGACCTTGGTCCCGCTCCGGGCAGGTTGCTGGTCTTCGAAGGCATCGATGGCTGTGGCAAGACCACCCAGCTGCAGCTGCTTCGCCAATGGCTCCCAGCCAGCGGCCTGATGCCCGCAGGGGCCAGGCTGGTGATCAGCCGTGAGCCCGGTGGCACGGCCCTCGGTCTGGCCCTGCGGGCGCTGCTGCTCGATCCGCCGCCGGCCTCCTCACCCTGCCCCACCGCCGAGTTGCTGCTTTACGCGGCGGATCGGGCCCAGCACGTCCGGGAGATCCTTCTGCCCGCCCTGGAGGCTGGTGACTGGGTGGTGAGTGACCGGTTCACCGGCTCGACCGTCGCCTATCAGGGCTATGGACGCGGCCTCAGCCTGGAGCTGATTGCCACCCTGGAGGCGATTGCCACAGCCGGGGTGAGCGCCGATCTCACCCTCTGGCTCGACCTGCCCCTGGAGTCCTCCCTGCTGAGGCGGGGTGATCGCCCCGCCGATCGGATCGAGGCGGGAGGGGCCGCCCTGCTGGAGCGCGTTCGCGGGGGCTTCGGGGTGCTTGCCCTGGAGCGGGGCTGGCAGCGGATCGATGCGATGCCACCGGCCCATGAGGTGGCCGCATCGATCCGCGCCGCCATCAGCGGCCGGTTCGGGGTCCGCCGCGATGGCTGAGCTGTTTGCCGAGTTGGTGGGCCAGCCCCGGGCCGTGGGCCTGCTTGAGGCCAGCCTCAAGCTGCAGCGACTGGCTCCGGCCTATCTGTTCGCCGGCCCGGATGGGGTGGGACGTCGCCTGGCTGCGCTGCGTTTCCTCGAGGGGGTGCTGGTTGGCCTGGAGGGATCTCCCGGCGTGCGGCGGCGGCTTCTGGAGGGCAATCACCCTGATCTGCTCTGGCTGGAGCCCACCTATCAGCATCAAGGCCAGCTCGTTCTGGCTTCCCAGGCCGATGCGCTCGGTGTGGCAAAGCGGGCTCTGCCCCAGTTGAGGCTCGAGCAGGTGCGGGCCGTCAGCCGCTTCCTGGCGCGGCGCCCCCTCGAAGCCAGCCGCTGCCTGGTCTTGATCGAGGCGGTGGAGGCCATGGCCGAAGCGGCAGCCAACGCCCTGCTCAAGACCCTGGAGGAACCCGGTGATGGGCTGTTGATCCTGCTCAGCGCCGCACCGGAGCGGCTGTTGAGCACGATCCGCTCCCGCTGCCAGTTGATTCCCTTTGCCCGGCTTGACGCCGAGGCGATGGACCGGGTGCTCAGCCGGTTGGACCATCCGGCGGCTGCAGCCGACCCGGCGGCCCTGCTGGAGCTGGCGGCCGGATCCCCCGGCGCCCTGCTGCACCATCGCCAGCAGTGGCAGGCGCTCCCCTGGGAACTGGCCGGGCGGCTGCTCGCCGGCACCGGTGCGCCGATCGAGGCGCTCGCCCTGGCCCGGGATCTCTGTGAAACCCTCGATCTCGAGCAGCAACTCTGGTTGCTGGATTGGTGGCAATGGCAGCTCTGGCGCCGCGATCTACAGCGCCGGGATCAGGACCGGATCGAGCGGTTGCGTGGCCAGTTGAAGGGCTTTGTCCAGCCCCGGCTTGCCTGGGAGGTGGCCTTGCTGGAGCTCAGGGAAAATGGTGGTTCCCGCCCTGCTCCAGGTGGGGATCAGTCGGCAGTTCAAGGCAGTATCCGGCCCCGTAAACCGTCTTGATGAAGCGGGGTTTGCGGGGATCGGGCTCCAGTTTGGTGCGTAGATGGCGAACATGCACCCGGATCGTCTCGATGTCGTCATCGGGTTCGTAACCCCAGACCTCCTTGAGAATCAGCGGCGGCGCCACCGTCTGCCCATGGCGCTGCAGCAGGCAATGCAGCAGCTCGAATTCCAGATGGGTGAGCCGCACCGCTGCATCGAACCAGATCGCCTCGAACCGCTCCCGCACCAGGATGAGGGGGCCAAAACTGAGGATTTCGCCCGGCTTGGTGGAGAGGGAGGCTCGGTCGCTGCGGCGGAGCAGGGCCTTGACCCGTGCCAGCAGCTCCTCGAGGTCGAAGGGTTTGGTGAGGTAATCGTCGGCGCCGGAGTTGAAGCCGCTCACCTTGTCTTTGGTTCCGCCCAGGGCCGTGATCATCAGGATCGGGATCCCTGCACTGCGTTCATCCCGCCGCAGCCGCTGGCACAAGGTGAGCCCGTCCACCTTGGGGAGCATCAGGTCGAGCAGGATCAGATCCGGATTCGCCTGCATGGCCAGGGCCTGGCCCTTGATGCCGTCGTCAGCGCATTCGACCCGGAAGCCCCCATGTTCGAGATGACCCGCCACCAGCTCCCGCATGTCCGTGTCGTCTTCGATCAACAGGATGCAGGGCTTCATGGAGGATTGCCTGGGCAGGTGGGATGGCAGGGAAGTGGCCATCAACATTGCCGAAGCGTTGGCATTGGCATGGCCTGATTGGTTCTTATCTGCTGCTGATCCGTTGCGTTGCTCCTGTCCAGCTCTGGGCTCTGCCTTGGCAGTTCGCGAAAGCAGCAGGCCAGGGAAGGCGCCAACGGCAGGGAGAACCGGAAAAGGAACCTCGAAATCTTAAGTCTTCCTTTTCTTCTCAATGCCTTCCGATGCCGATGTGGCGTTGCCTGGCCGGGCTCCAAGCCAGGCCAGCCTTTGGCAAGGGGCTGGATCAGAAAACTCCCCGGGCGGGATTCGAACCTGCGACCAATCGGTTAACAGCCGACCGCTCTACCACTGAGCTACCGAGGATTGTGGCTTGGTGAACCTACCCCTCAGCCTTGCCGCCCGGCAAGGGGGGGAAGGCTCCGCTCCAGCCGCTCCCGCAGACGCGACCCTTCCTGCCAGAGCCCGAGCGATCCCCCTTCCATCAGGGCGGCACCATGGCAGCCATCCAGTTCCTCAAGCCGGTGGGTGATCCACAGGGCGGCCAGGGGGGCCTCGCCGCGGCTGCAGAGCTGCCTGATCAAGCCGAGAACCTCCTGCTGGCTGGTGGGATCCAGCAGGGCGGTGGGTTCATCCAGCAGCAGCAGGTGGGCTTCACTGGCCAGGGCGCCGGCAATCGCCAGCCGCTGTTTCTGGCCGCCGCTGAGGGTGTGGATCGGCCGTTGCTCAAAGCCATCGAGCCCCACCTGGGCGAGGGCCGCTTGAACCCTGACCTGACGCTGGGCCCGATCGAGTCCTGCCGGCAGGGAGAGCTGAAGATCAGTGCCGCAACTGGGCAGCAGCAGTTGGTGATCCGGGTTCTGGAACACCAGGGCGGTTTTGAATGAACAGTGGATCCGGCCCTGCTGCGGCTCCAGCAGGCCGGCGATCAGCCGCAGCAGGGTGCTTTTGCCGCTGCCATTGCCGCCCACCAGCATCCAGAGCCCTGGTTCCGGCAAGCGGAAGCTGCAGTGTTCCAGGGCCCGGCTTCCGGAGGGCCAGGTGAAGCCCAGTTGCTCCACCACCAGGGGACTTGCCAAGGTCAGCTGTCGAAGGAGAAGCCGGGCCGCTTGCTGCCGCCGCCGCCGGCCGCAGACTTTTCATAGATCTGCAGGGCCACCAGTTCGCTGCTCAGCAGGCTGACCCGCTTCTCCTCGGCTTTCTCACAGGTGAGTTCGAGCACCCGGGGTTGGCCGCTCTCCAGGGCGGCCTTGATCTGGCCGTAAAGGGCCTGGGCGTCACTCAGCTCCTTGCGCTGCACCGAAACGGGCATGGGGCTGAGCTTGAGGGAGAGCTCGACGACGTACACGGGTTGTAAGGAAAGGCCAATAGGCACTCTGGCGAATGGCGAGGCCTTGCGCCGAAGCCCAGGCCGACTGGTTGACCCGTCTGGACAGAGTGGTGCCTTTCCCGGGGCGCAGCAGGGGCGAAGCCGCAGTGCTGGCATCGATCCTCCTAAGGTTGCTCTGTAACGCTTCATGAAGCACCCATGACGATTGCCCTAGGGCGCGCGCCAGCTACGCGGGGATGGTTCGATGTCCTCGACGACTGGCTCAAGCGTGACCGCTTTGTCTTTGTCGGCTGGTCCGGCCTGCTGCTCTTTCCCACCG